>OLZO01000496.1_pt1 | contig 20649 bp, 18 predicted proteins | sample 1644431 | NCBI WGS metagenome assembly OLZO01 (sample SAMEA103958145, study PRJEB25191) | human gut metagenome | biome: human-associated habitat [ENVO:00009003]; feature: intestine environment [ENVO:2100002]; material: feces | place: Germany | collected 2013/2015
ACACGCCGACCTTGGTGCCGTCGGCGAGTTCGAACACCTTGTTGGCGTCGAACGCGGCCTTGCCGTTGAGCTGGATGTTGGCGGCCACTACGCCGAACTCGGCCTTCTCAAGGATGGTCTGAAGGTTGTCCATGCCGTAGTCGAACTCGTGGTTGCCGAGAGTGGCAAGGTCATAACCCGCGAGGTTCATGAGCTCGACGGCGGTGGCGCCCTTGGAGACGCTCACGCTGGTCGTGCCCTGAATGTAGTCGCCCGCGTCCATGAGCAGGACTTCGGCGCCCTTGGCCTCATACTCGGCCTTGAGCGCGGCAACTTTGGCATAGCCGTCGATAGCACCGTGCACGTCGTTGGTGTGCAGGATCACTATCTGGCCCGCCATTTCACCGGCGGGCTCGGCCGCCGGCTCCTCGGCCAGCACGCCGACGCAAAGCGTGAACGCCAGCGCGATGACCAGGAACAGGGATAGCAGCTTTTTCATGATTACTCTCCTTTTTGACAAATTTACAATCTCACGGAACTGGCCCGTTAAAGACGACATCATTATACACTTAACCGCCTCATTTGCAAATACGCTGCATGTATTTTTCATGTAAAATTAAGTTAAAAAGCGGGGACAAAGCTGTCCCCGCCTGATAACAAACATTTTATATTGTATATGTCTTCTTTCAGCCTACTTCAGCACGGGCTGGAGCTGCCGACCCTCGAGCGCGGCCTCGGCGGCCTCACCCATGCGGGTGAAGTCAGCCTGCAGAGAGGTGGGCTTTCCCGCCGGGTCGTCCTGGCCGAAGGGCACGAAGTAGTAGTTCTTGCGGTTGAGCAGCGCAGCGATGTTTTCCGCGGAGCCCGAGAGCGCGTCGTTGGTGGAGAGCGCGATCACCACGGGTCTGCCGTTGCGCAGGTGGCTCTTGGCCGCCATGGTCACCGCCGTGTCCGTCAGTCCGGTGGCCAGGCGCGCGAGCGTCGCACCGGTGCAGGGTGCTATGAGCAGCACGTCGAAGAGCCGCTCCGGACCCACGCGCTCCGCCGCGGTTATCGTGCGCATCACGGGTTTGCCCGTCAGCGCCTCCAGCCGGGCGATGAAATCCTCCGCCTTGCCGAAGCGGCTGTCCGTGCAGGCGGCGGTCTCGCTCATCACGGCGGTAATGTCCCAGTCGGCGGCGAGCTTCTCAGCCTCTTTGAGCACCTTTTCGTATGTGCAATAGGAGCCGCAGAGGGCGAGCCCCAGTCTTTTGCGTTCGTTCACGCCTTTTCATCCTCCAAAATGTTGTACACCGCATCCCGCACCGCCTCGGCCGCCGTCTGAGGCGACCACTTCCCCGGCAATCCGGGGGCGGTCAGGGCGCGAATGCCGAAGGCGCGCGCGGCATCGAAGTCCGTGCCTCCGGGCGCGGAGGCCAGGTCCAGGATCAGCGCCCGGGGTCCGAGCTCCGCTATGCGCGACGCCGTGAGCATTGGGGCGGGAACGGTGTTTATGACTATGTCGCGGCCGGCGAGCGCGCCGGAGAAGTCCCGGGCGTCGGCGCTCTCGAGGCCCTCGGCCTCTATCCAGGCCCGGTTCCCCGCGCTGCGCGCCAGTACGCAGACCTCCGCTCCCAGGGCCTTGAGCCGTGACGCCAGCGTCCTGCCGACATGGCCCCAGCCCGTTATAAGTACTCGGCTGCGCCAAATCGTGCGCTCCGTCTCTCCGAGCAGAAGGCCTATGGCGCCTTCGGCTGTGGCGACGGCGTTAGTGGTCAGCAGCTCCTCGCGCGCGCCGTAGTCGCGCAGCTTCAGCCCCCGGCCCTCGGCCACGGCGTGCGCCGCGGCTCCCGGCATTCCGCCGCACACCAGCATCCCCGGCGACGCCGCCGCGAACACTTCGCCCAGACAGTGCGTCGAGTCCGAGAGCGGCGCGTTTAAAAGTCCGCTCCTCGCGGACACCGGCATGGGCAGCAGCATGCAGCCGGCGCCGTCAAGGGCCTCCGCCGCGCTCTCGCAGTGCTTTACGCCCTCGGGCAGCTCCGCCCGTTCCAGTGCCCAGGCCCGCACCTTGTGTCCGTCCGCGAGCAGCAGTCCGGCGAGCCGTTCCTGTCGTCCGTCGCCGCCGCATAAGGCAAAAATCATAAAAGTCCACGCCCCTTTCTCAATCTATTCTATGCAATTGCCGCTTGCGGGTGCCGCCGGGATGGTTTATACTTATTTTATATAAATTTTACAGACGCCGCTCCTGGCGCTATCTGGAGGCCGGAACATGAGCTACGCCGATGAAATCTTCATAAAAAACTGCCGGGACATCCTTGAAAATGGTTTTTGGGACACCGAGCAAAACGTTCGTCCTCACTGGGAGGACAACGGCGCTCCCGCGCACACGATCAAGAAGTTCGGCATCGTGAACCGCTACGACCTGCGTGGCGAGTTCCCCATCCTCACGATACGCCGCACCTACTGGAAAAGCGCAATAGACGAGCTACTCTGGATATGGCAGAAGAAGTCCAACAACATCAAGGACCTCGGCAGCCACGTCTGGGACCAGTGGGCAGATGAGAACGGCTCCATAGGCAAGGCCTACGGCTACCAGCTCGGCGTGAAGCACAAGTATCCCGAGGGCGAGTTCGACCAGGTGGACCGCGTGCTCTATGACCTCAAGCACAACCCCGCCTCCCGCCGCATTCTGACCAACATCTACAACTTTGAGGACCTGCACGAGATGGCGCTCTACCCCTGTGCGTATTCTATGACCTTCAACGTCACGGGCAACACACTAAACGCCATATTGAACCAGCGCAGTCAGGATATGCTCGCGGCGAACAACTGGAACGTCTGCCAGTACGCGGCGCTGACCTACATGTTTGCGCAGGTATCCGGCCTCGAGGCCGGCGAGCTGGTGCATGTCATAGCCGATGCGCACATCTATGACCGGCACGTACCGATCATTGAAAAGATAATAGAGAACGAACCGAAAAAGGCCCCCAAGCTCATACTGGACGAGAGCGTGAAGGACTTTTACGCCTTCACAAAGAACAGCTTCTCCCTGCCCGGCTACGAGTACACGGAGCTGAATGAGAAAATACCCATAGCGGTGTGATCCGGCAGAAAAGGAGGACATATGGACGCTATCGTAGCAGTGTATTCTGACTGGGGCATCGGCTCCGAGGGCACTCAGCCCATAGTGGTGCCGGAGGACAGGCGGCATTTTGCCCAGCTGACGAGCGGCTCGACGGTCATAGTCGGCCGCAGGACGATGGAGGACTTCCCCGGCGGCAAGCCGCTGAAGGGGCGCGAGAACCTTGTCATATCGCGCCAGGACACAGAGATCGAAGGCGCTCGTGTCGTGCACACGCTGCAGGAGGCCGTTGACGCCGCTCAGAACGCAGAAAAGGTCTTTGTCCTCGGAGGCGCCAGCATTTACATGGGGATGTTCCCATACCTTGACCGTATCTATGTAACAAAAATAGGCGCCACCCCGAAGTCCGACGCCTATTTCCCCAACCTTGACTCTCTGCCCGACTGGAAATGCGTCGAGGAGGAACCGTTCACCTCCGGCGAGTACGAGTGCAGCTTCTGCACCTACGAGCGGATGGACTAAAATACATGCAAAAACTCCCGTCCGGAAGATCCGGACGGGAGTTTTTTCTGTTTATGCCGCTTATGCCGCGGCTTATTCCACGGGCATGGCGCCGACCATGAGATTGTCGTACATCTCCTGGGTCAGGTCGCACTGATAGAAGAGCTTGTAGTACTCAGTAACCTCGGTCTGGAGGTCGTACTCACAGTAGTCGGGGTAGAGCAGGGCGCCCAGCCAGAGCATGCCGAGGTAGCGCTGCACGGACGGAGGGCTGGAGAGCCAGCCGTAGGGGCCGTAGGGGGTCTTATAGTAGTTGCCAGAGCTGATAGCGTCGAGCTGCTGCCAGGCCGTGTCGGAGCCCACGGTGTCGTAGATGGTATCGGGCGCGAAGATTATGACGTCGGGATTCCAGACCATGATCTGCTCCAGGTCGACCTCATTGCCAAGGCCGGAGGAAACGACCTCAGGCAGCTCGGCGAGGTTATTCGACATGAGGTTGATGGTCTCGGCGTGGTAGGAGCCCTTGGCGATGACGTTCAGGCCTTTGTCGCCCAGGCAGTAGAGCAGGCTCTTGCGCGCGCCGTCGGCGTCGACCCTGGCCATCATGTCGGTCATCATGGCGTAGGTCTCCTCGCACCAGGTCGCAAGCTCCTCTGCCTTCTCGGTCTGACCGGTCAGCTCACCGAGCATGCGGTAAGCCTCAGGCGCGGTCTCAACGGTGGCGTCGATGTGGACGAAGGGGATACCGGTCTGCTCGGTCAGGCTGTCCATGTCCTCGGCGATGCCGTCCTTGGTGTCGCCCACGTCGATGACGACATCGGGGTCGGCGGCCAGCAGGGCCTCGAGGTCCATCTCGCCCTTGCCGCCGTAGAGCTGGCCCAGCTCGGGCAGCTCGGAGATGTAGTCGGGCAGATAGAGAGCTATGTCCTCGGCGATGTAGTTGGAGACACCGACCATGAGGTCGCCGACCAGCGGGATGGCGTAGACCTGAGTGAGCGGGCCGGAGACGGCGACCTTCGTCACCTCATAGGGCACAGTGACCGTGCGGCCCGTGGAGTCGGTGAACTCGCGGGTCTCAGGCGTAGTGGTCTCGGCGACGCTCTCGGACGGAGCGGCGGACTCCTCCGCAGGCGGCTCCGAGGTCTGAGTCTCGGTCTGGCCGCAGCCGGAGAGCAGTCCCGCAAGCAGGCAGAGCGCCAGCGCGAGCACAAGGATTCTTTTCTTCATTTTCGGGTTTTCCTCCTGTTTATATATTGAAAGCCGGGAAACGCAGATTTATTGTCCCCTCGCAACTGAAGAGGGCGTACACACCCTCGCCCTGTCGTCAAAGAGGCTGGAGACCTCGACCTCGACACCGTAGAGCTGACGCATCATGTCGGAGGTCAGCACATCCTTGGGCCGCCCCTCCGTCAGCACCTCGCCGCCGCGAAGGGCAAGGATGCGGTCCGAGAACATGTAGCTCTGCTCGGGGTTGTGCGTGGTCTGTATTACGGTATAGCCTTCACGCGCGAGCTCCCTCGCCTGGGTCAGGACGAGCAGCTGGTTGCCGAAGTCGAGGCTCGCCGTCGGCTCGTCCAGCATGAGCACCGGCGCGCGCTGGACCAGGGCGCGGGCGATGAGCGCAAGCTGGCGCTCTCCGCCGGATATGCGGTGGAAGCAGCGCTCTGCGAGGTGGGATATGCCTATCTTCTCAAGCGCCTCTTCCACGCGGCGGACGTCCTCCTTCTTCGGCGTGGAGAAGGTTCCGAGACCGCTGGTCGTGCCCATGAGCACGATGTCGCGCACGCTGTAATTGAAGGCCGGGTGCGAGCTCTGGGGAATGTAGGCAACGAGCTTCGCCGCCTCGCGTATGCTCAGCGACTTTGCATCGCGGCCCTCGACCGTGATACTGCCCGTGTAGTCGCGCAGCAGGCCCAGGACGCAGCGGAAAAGCGTGCTCTTGCCCACGCCGTTGGGGCCCAGGATGGAGAGGAACTCCCCCTGCTCGGCCTTGAAACTCACACCGTGGAGCACTTCGCGCTCGCCGTAAGAGAAGCAGAGGTCCTTTACTTCGATACTCAAGACTGCTCCCTCCTTCCCGTGATGAGCCAGAGGAAGAACGGCGCGCCGACAAAGGCCGTGAGTATGCCTATCGGTATGCCCGAGGTCGAGATGTTCCTGGATATGTTGTCCACTATGAGCAGGAAGGTACCGCCGCCAAGCATGCAGCAGGGCATGAGCCAGCGGTAATCCGAGCCGCATATGCGCCGCACCATGTGCGGGATGACGAGACCTACCCAGCCTATCATGCCGGAGACGGACACAGAGGCCGCGGTCACAAGCGTCGCCGCGACTATGATGCCGACTCTGAGCCTGCCCGCGTCCACGCCCATGGCCCGGGCCTCGTCGTCGCCCATGGCGAGGACGTTCAGACGCCAGCGCAGCAGATAGAGCGGCACAAGACCGATGAGCATGGGCCATATGACAAAGCCAAGATCCTCCCACTCCATGCCTGAGAGGCTGCCCATGAGCCAATAGGTGATCTGCGGCAGCTTGTTGGTCGGGTCCGCCGCGAGTTTTATAAACGAGGTGCCCGCCTGGAAGAGCGAGCTTATCATTATTCCTGCCAGCACCAGTCCCAAAGTCCGCTCGCCCTTTGTGTGCTTGCTCACCCAGAATACCAGCACGACAGTGAGCAGGCTCATACCGAAAGCGGCAAAGGTTATGTACATGCTAGAGAGCCCGACGTAAATCGCCAGCGCCGCGCCGAAGCCCGCACCGGCCGAGGCGCCCAGCACATCCGGGGCAGCCATCGGGTTCTGGAACACGCCCTGATACGCCGCGCCGGCCGCAGAGAGGCAGGCGCCGACAAGCACGCTCATCAGCACCCTAGGCAGGCGCACGTTCCAGACCGCCGCCTCCATGGCGTCCGTCCAGAAGGGCTCTATGCCTCCGCCGAAGAGTGAGAGGAACTTGTTGGCCAGAATGCCGCAAAGCTCCTTGAGCGGTACGGGATAGCGCCCGAACAGGAAGGATACCAGTATGCAGACGATCAGTATGACCAGCAGGAGCACTATCGTGCCCGGCCCGCTCAGGAGTCTGTCCTTTTTCTTCATTCTCAGGTATCCCTCCCCAGCAGGAAGGTGCGCCCATAGGGATAGGGCGGCCCCTCCAGACACTCAGCGGCGTGCCGCCGCGCACCGGCCTTGTCCGTTACCACCATGCCGGCCAGCCGGTCTATGCCAAAGTCCAGCAGCGCCGGGCAGAGCGGCACGGTCGGCCCCGTCAGGATGACATAGGCGTTTTTGCACAGCTCCAGCAGCCGCGGCAGGGTCTTGTTCACCATCGAACTGCCCGTTATGAGCACGGTGTCGCACTCGGGCAGGAGATATTCGCAGGCCGAATCCGGGTAGTCGCCCGGCTTCGGGTGCCGCTCGAGTATGTACACCCGCTTTGCCGTATCCAGCGTCCCGGGCGGCATACGCAGGTGACCTATGAGCCCCACCGTCTGTCCGGTGAGGTCCAGCCCCCTGGTGCAGTAGTTGTCGTAGGGCTCGGCGCAGCCGAGCTCTGCCACGCGCTCCGGCGTATTGTAATACGAATTTATCGCCGCGATGCCGAGGCCGGCCTCCGTGAGGTTCCAGCTCTTTGCCGCCTCCGCCGCGACCTTTATCCGCATGCCCTCTACGCCGTTGGGAAAACGTGAGGGTATTGTGTCGCCCTCCGTTGTCATGGCATAGCCCGAGCCGCCGAGGTCGTTCTCCACCAGTGTCCATCGCTCGCCCGGTATCGCCCGTGAAATCGTCCCGCTCCGCGGCAGTCCCGCGAGCAGCGCGTCATACAGTTCCCACATATTCGGCCTCTTTTCTTTCAGACTTTGCGTTTTGTATTTGAATACAAGTCCCTAGGGCGCAAAGATCCCTGTTTTTACCGCGGGGGAAGGGGGTGTCCTCCCCCGCGGATTTGTCATATTGCGTATTCCTCCGCCCAGTGTCTGAGCGCGCCCTCGGCGTTGAAGTCATAGCGGCCCGTAGTCTCAAGTACGAGCGTATCCGGGTCGGATTCAAGCAGCTCGTGCAGCTCCGCTGCGGCCTCCATATATTCCGCCGGAAGGTCCACACGCCGGCGCAGCTCCTCGGCGCTCGGCATTGCCTTCAAGACACCCACACATGGCGTTCCGGAGAAGAAAAAGCGCGTCAGAGCCTCGTAGAAATCCGGATACAACAGCTCAAAGCCGCCTATCTCATCCAGAAGTGCATATTTTTTCTTTGCCGCCTCTTTCAGCAGCGCCGGAGCCGTCACGGTGAAGGGACGCGCGTCCCTCACGGCCCCGCCCTCGCCGAAGCTCAGAAAGCGCTCCCTCGGCCCGCCGCAGGCGGGGGCGAGGTCAAAGCCCGCGAGGCGTCCCCTTTCCACAACGCGCAGCGTCAGAAAACCGCCCGCATGCTTCACCGCGCTGCCCAGGGCGTTCGCTATCAGGGTGGATTTGCCGCAGCCTATCGGTCCCGTAAGCAGGAGCCTTCGCTTCAAATCGCGTTCCTCCCGGCCCTGACCTCTATCATCTGCGCAGCGATGGAAATGGCGATCTCCGCCGGGGTCTCGGCCTTGATGTCGAGACCGATGGGCGTGGTGATGCGCTTGAAGTCCTCATCCGTGAAGCCCATGGTACGCAGCTGCTTCTGCACGCCCGCAGTCTTGGCCTTACTGCCGATGACGCCTATGTAGCAGGCGGGAGTACGCAGCGCCTGGGCCTGCACGATGGTGTCGTAGGCGTGGCCGCGGGTCATGACGCAGATATAGTCCTCGGGGCCTATCTTGACGCTCTCGTCTATGTGTTCAAAGTCCACGAGCATGACGCGCTCCGCGCCGCGGACGGTCTGCTCGTTTGCAAACTCCGGACGGTCATCCATGGCGATGCAGCGGAAGCCCACGTGCGAGAGCACGGGCACCAGCTCCTGCGCCACGTGTCCGCAGCCGAAGACATACACCTTGCCGGAGGAATTTATCTGCTCGGCGTAGAAATCGCGGCCGTCCACGGCCTTGCGCGTCGGGTGACGGCTCATTATATCCCGCGTCCACTCGGGCGCGTCGATGCCGAAGAAGCCCTCTTCGGACCAGAGTCCAAGCTTTCCGCCGTCGGAGATCTCCGAGAGGAGCCACAGATCCTCGCCTACGGCAAAGCGGCGCTCCGCCTCCTCTGCAACGGAGAGCACGTAGGGGTCATGCGCCGGTATATAGCTGAAATAGACGTTGACGGCGCCGCCGCAGATCATGCCGAGGTTCTGCACGTCGTTCTTGGTGAGGGAGAAGTCATGCTCGCCGCTGCGCTTCTCCTCGAGCACGGTTTTTGCTATCTGCTCGGAGCGGTACTCCACAGCGCCGCCGCCTATCGTGCCGCAGATGCGGCCCTCCTTGCCGACAAGCATCCTCGCGCCCGCTCCGCGCGGCGTGGCGCCGGAGGAGGCGATGACGGTCACGAGCACAAGCTCCTCACCGGCGTTCAGGCGCTCGGCTATCGTCTTGAACATATTTCTCATACGGGTATGACTTCCTTTCCGCATATATCGTTTACTGTGCGTGCGGCGGCAAGCGCCGCTTTGTGCCGTCTGTCATGGGCCGAGAGCGCTTCGGCGTCCCGGCACTTGTCAAAGCTCGCCCGGAAGCGTCCGGCTATGCTCACGCGCTTTTCGCCACGGCAGAGTTTGTCCGCAAGATAGACGGCCATGGCCTCGTCCGCCTTCGTCACATCCTCGATGTCGTGGTGTTGGGCGATGAGCGGCGCGAGCTCGGGATATCCAAGCTGGCTCATGAGCCCCGCCCCTGCCAGGGCGTGGTCCGGGGTGCCCTTCGATATGTCATGCAGCAGCGCGGCGGAGTAGACAAGCGTCTCGTCCAGGCATATTCCCGCGGCCGCAAGCGCACAGACTATCTCCATCGCCGCCTCCGCCGTCGCACGGCAGTGCGCCGCAAGCTCCGCCGGCAGCTCAGCCGCGTCCAGCAGTCTGTCCGCGAGTTCCGGTGTCAGCTGCGGCACCGGAGCCCGACCGTATTCCTCAAGCGCGAGCTGCCCCGGTCCGTCGGACCTGAGCCTCGTTATGGAGCCGTAGGGCAGATTGAAGTCCCGCGCGCACTCGAAGGGCTTTTGCTCCAGCGTGCAGAGCAGCGTCTGTATGACCGACGAGTGCGAAACAATGATGACGTCTCCTCTAGAGAGGGCCATCACCCTCGCCACCGCCGCCGAGAACCTGCCGCTCGCGTGCTCGAATTCCTCACCGCCCGGCGGTGGGAGCGAGCGGTCGCGCCCCCGGCGCTCGTAATATTCCGGCCAGCGCCTTCTTATCTCGTCAAAGCTCAGCCCGTCCCATTCGCCCGCGTCCATCTCCTCGAGGCCGGGTACGATGACCGGGGAGGCAAAGCCCATGAGCTCCGCAGTCTGACGGCTCCGGGAGAGTGCGGAGCAAAAGCACTCGCCGATGCCCAGCGGCGCAAATTCGGCGCCCAAAAGCGCCGACTGAAGCCTGCCCCGAAGCCCCAGGGGCAGGTCCGTCCGGCCGAGGCACATTCTGGCCCCTCCGGGAAAGTCCGGCATCCCGTGCCGGATAAGGTAAATCTTTCTCATGTCTAGTCCATCCGGGCAATACTATTTAAATAAATCGGGAAAATACTGCACAAAGAGTTCGTCAGCCATGGCCCTCAGGCGCAGTGTGTAGGCCTCATAGGCCCGTAGCAGCTCCCGCCCCTTCTCGGTGAGGCTGCTGCGCCCGCCGTGCTGCCCACCCTGAGAGCGCGCTACCACCGGATAGCCCAGCTCGTTCTCGAGCAGGTTTATGGCGTTCCAGCCCGAGCTGTACGAAAGCTGCATCCGCTGGCAGGCGGCGCGCACCGACTGCGTCTCGTCCGTCAGCGTGAGCAGCATGGCCACGCGGGGGTCGAGGAAACGCTTCTCACGGCATATCGCCACCTGTACCACGGGCCTTGTCAGCTGGCTGTTGTGCATGCGCAGCAGCTCCCGGTAGTCCTCCGGGGTGTCTGCGTCATGCAGTATGCCGGCGTCGTCCACCTCCACGAACGTCATGGGCACTCCGCAGCGAGAGAGAGCTCCGCTCAGCCCGCCCTCGCCGGAGTCCTCGAGAACGCGGTCTATGACGTTAGCGGACATGAGTATCGGGTGGCCGCGGCTGCCGCCGCAGACCGGGCAGGCCAGCTCCGCACCGCTCTCAAGCAGCGCGTCCACCGTCGCAGCGGTAAAAAGTGGAATATCAACTGGCGTAAAGAGCACCTGCCGGCACTTGTCCCGCAAATATCTGAGCCCTATCAGGGCAGAGTCGAACATGTGCGTCGTGCGGTAGTTCTCATTGCGCAGGAACACCACCCCGCTGGAGGCGAGATGGCGCTCAAGCTCCTCGGCGTTGTAGCCCGTGACCACGACAACACGCGCAGCGCCCGCCTGCTTGAGTGTGGCAACGACGCGCTGAGCAACAGATATCGAGCCTATGCTGAGCATGGGCTTGAAATCACCCATGCGCGACGACATTCCCGCCGCAACGACAACGGCGCCGGTCTCCATGCTGCGCGCCCCCTTTCGTACCGTAAAGTTGGGTCAAAGCCCGTCGTATGCGCAATTTGTCTATATAATAACACATAAAAAGCGACTTGTAAACTAAAACAATTTGACGCTGTCAAACGCCGGGAGTAGAATCGGTATAAAGGATTTGTTAATTTAAATCGCCGTTGCTGTGGCCTCCGCAGGGGTCCTTGTCCGGCCCTCCACCGGTGAGGTCCCGCAGGCGGCCTATTCCTGTATTGGAATAGAACACCAGCTCGGAAGGCCGACCCTCCGCGTCCTCCGCGGCGAGGCGCAGGCAGTTCGCCGTCTCGTGAAAATCTATCGGCAGTGTACGCCGTACCGTTATCCCGCTGCGCGAATCAGTGACCTCTATCGTCACTTCATCCGCAGTTATCTCCCTGAGCTTATCATTATCAGACATGGTCGTTCTCCTTTCCAACAGCTTACATCCCCATTTTGGGGTCTATTCCAAATATAGCACAGGCCGCTTGGCTTTGGAAGAGTGATTTAAAGCGCGTGCGCGCTTTGAAGGATATGTAGAGTCACAACACAAACGCAACAATAGTAAGGAGGAAACCGCATGATCAAGAAAGTCCTAATCATCAATGGGGTCGAGCGCACCCTCGTGCTGGAGGGCACCGAAACGCTTGCAAAGGTCCTGCGCGAGAGACTGATGCTCACGGGCTGCAAAATCGGTTGCGGCGAAGGACACTGCGGCGCATGTAACGTCATCGTCGACGGCAAGGTCACGCGCTCCTGCATCACGAAGGTCGCAAAACTCCGCGACTACGCCGAAATCACCACCATCGAGGGCATAGGTACCGTCAACAACCTGCACCCCATCCAGGTCGCGTGGATGGCCTACGGCTGCGCCCAGTGCGGCTTCTGCAGCCCCGGCTTCATAGTCAGCGCGAAAGTCCTGCTCGAGCAGAACCCGAACCCGACCCGTGAGGAGGTGCGCGACTGGTTCAACAAGAACCGCAACCTCTGCCGCTGCACCGGCTACAAGCCCCTCATAGACGCCACGATGGCCGCCGCGGCCGTCATGCGCGGCGAGATGAGCAAAGAAGATCTGCTCTTCAAGCCTACCGACAACGTCATCACCGGCACCACCTATGCCCGCCCCTCCGCTGCCATGAAGGTCACCGGCACCTGGGACTTCGGCGCCGATCAGGCCCTGCACATGCCCGAGGGCACCCTGCGTCTGGCCCTCGTCCAGGCTGAGGTCTCCCACGCCAACATCAAGGGCGTCGACACCTCCGAGGCCGAGAAGATGCCCGGCGTCTTCAAGGTCATCACCGCGAAGGACGTCCCCGGCAAGAACCGCATAAACGGCCTCGTCATGCTCCCGCTCAACAACAAGTGCGACGGCTGGGACAGGCCCATACTCTGCGATGAAAAGGTATTCCAGTACGGCGACGCCATTGCCATAGTCGCGGCCGATACCGAGGCCCACGCCCGCGAGGCCGCCAAGGCCGTCAAGGTCGACCTCGAGGTCCTGCCCGCCTACATGAGCGTGCCCGAGGCCCTGGCCCCCGACGCCATTGAGATCCACCCCGGCACGCCGAACGCCTACTACGAGACCAACTGCATCAAGGGCCCCGACTTCGACTTCGACTCCGCGCCGAACGTCATCGAGGTCGAGAGCTACTGCTCGCGCCAGCCGCACCTCTACCTGGAGCCCGACAACGGCTACGCCTACATAGACGAGGACGGCATGCTGACCGTCCACTCCAAGAGCATCGGCATCCACCTGCATATGCCCATGATAGCCGACGGCATCGGCGTCACGATGGATAAGCTGCGCCTGGTGCAGAACCACGCCGGCGGCACCTTCGGCTACAAGTTCTCGCCCACCAACGAGGCCATCCTCGGCGTCGCGGCTCTGGTCTGCCAGAGGCCTGTCTCGCTGAACTTCAACATGTATCAGTCCATCACCTACACCGGCAAGCGCAGCCCAGGCTTCATGCACATCAAGCTCGCGGCGGACGACAATGGCAAGGTGCTGGCACTCTGGGGCGACAACTACATCGACCACGGCCCGTACTCCGAGTTCGGCGACCTGCTGACCCACCGCCTGAGCCAGTTCGTCGGCGCGGGCTTCGACATCCCGACCATCCGCAACAAGAGCACCACGGTGTTCACGAACCACGCCTGGGGCAGCGCCTTCCGCGCCTACGGCTCGCCGCAGTCCTTCATGGGCAGCGACATCGCCATGGACATCATGGCCGCGAAGCTGGGCATCGACCCCTTTGAGTTCCGCGCCATGAACTGCTACAAGGAGGCCGACGACTCCAGGACGCCGAACGGCTGCAGGCCTGACGTCTACTGCGAGGAGGACCTCTTCAACCTGGCGAGGCCCTACTACGAGGCGGCAAAGAAGCGCGTCGCGGAGAAGAACGCGGCCTCGGACGGCAAGATCAAATACGGCATCGGCGTGTCCCTCGGCGTCTACGGCTGCGGCCTTGACAACTCGGACGCCTCCGAGTGCTGGGCAGACCTCAATCCGGACGGCACGGTCACGCTGCGCAACTCCTGGGAGGACCACGGCCAGGGCGCCGACATCGCGACGCTGACCGCCGGTCACGAGACCCTGCGTCAGGCGGGCTTCACCCCCGACATGATAAAGCTCGAGCTCTGCGACACCAAGCTCACCCCGAACTCCGGCCCCGCGGGCGGCAGCCGCTCCACGGTCATGACCGGCTCGGCTACGCGCGTCGCCTGCGAGAATCTGCTCAAGGCCATGCGCAAACCCGACGGCACCTACCGCACCTATGATGAGATGAAGGCCGAGGGCATAGATACCCACGCCGTGGGCGTCTACACCTACACCGCCTCCGTCGCGCTCGATCAGGCCACCAGCCAGGGCGAGCCCTTCCCGACCTACATGTACACCATCTTCCTGCCCGAGGTCGCGGTCAACACCGAGACCGGCAAGGTCAAGGTTGAGAAGTTCACGGCGGTCGCGGATGTCGGCACCATCCTCAACAAGCTCGCGGTCGACGGCAACTTCTACGGCGGCCTCGTCCAGGGCATCGGCCTCGCGCTGACCGAGGACTTCGAGGACCTCAAGAAGCACACCTCGCTCGCGAAGTGCGGCATCCCGTACCCGAACGACGCTCCCGATGACATCGAGCTGGTGTACCAGGAGAACCACCCGCGTCCGAACGGCCCCTACGGTGCCTCCGGCTGCGGCGAGGCCCCGCTGGATGCCCCGCACCCGGCCATCCTGAACGCCATCTACAACGCCACCGGCGCCCGCATCACCCGCGTGCCGGCCCTGCCTCAGGTCGTCCTCGAGGCCCTGGCGAAGGTCAAGTAAGGAAAGCCTTTTATAAAGAGAATATCCATGGTAAAATGGGGGAGGCGGAAGCCTTCCCCATTTTGTCAAAACAGGAGGGCTGAGATATGAAACGCATTGTCCCGGTCATTCTGGTCCTGCTCCTGCTGACAGCCTGCGCCGCCGAGGCCGCGCCTGAGAGCAGCGTCGCGGCCACGCCCATGCCCACGCCGACATCGACGCTGTCTCCGGAGCCGGAGGCCCTCGATTTACCGTATTATTGCACCCAGCCTCGGCCTGTGCCCGATGGGCTGGACTTCCCGGACGACGGCTTTGAGGCAGAGGAATACTATCTCGCCGAGCCCTTCGGTATCTGCGGCCGGGCGCTGTTGCTGCGCGGCACGGACACCGCGGGCAGGGAGCGCTTCAAATGCCGCTATTTCAGCTATGTGCCCGAGGGCGGCGAATACGTCCTGCGCGGCGCAAGCGCGGACGATGGGTCGGGAGCACATATCCAGGAGCAAAGCGGCGCGCTGCTCGCCTCCCTGCCCTATATCTGCGAGGGCGTGCCCAGCCCCATGGTGTTTTATCCAGTCGACCGCGAGACGGCGCTGCGGGCCTGGCGCGACATGCCCTTTTTCGACGAGATCGTGCTGCCCCTCGACCGGCACATGATAGAGGCGCGGCTGGAGGCTCTGCCCGATGTCAACAAGCTGGACGAGCACGAATATGAGTACGAGGGCGTCAGGATAAGCTGTCGGGAGTTCTCGACGCGAAACGCCGCGTACATCTACTCTTTTTACTCTGAGAGCCCCGGCGCTCCGCTTTCCGTGCGCGGGCTGAACATAGGCGAGAGCACGCTTTCCGAGGCGCTGGAGCGCTTCCCCTGCCAGCGGGAGGACTATACGCCCGGTCTGATGGGCGGCCCGCTTTACGGCATGTGGGGCGGCCTGTACGGCGAGCCTGCGATGAGCGACCAGGGCAGCCTCTACCTGCAATTTCAGGGTGACGAGAGCTTTCTGCGCCTCAGCTTCGACGAAAACGAGGTGCTCAGCTCCATCTTCTGGTCGACGAGCGAGTACGACGACGTGACATACAAGGAGGAGACATGAAACGCCTGGCGCCCCTCATTCTGGCCCTGCTGCTCATGGCCGCCTGCGGTGCGGAGGTCCCACCAGAGGTCTCCGAACCGACGCCGGAGCCCACGCCGACACTGGAGCCTACGCCGACACCTGTACCGATATCCGCGCCTGCGTCCCTGCCCGACGCGGGCTTTGAGCCGGAGAGCTTCTGGCTGGCAGAGCCCTTCGGGGACGGCGGCAAGGCCCTGCTGCTCATGGCCGGCGACGGGCGTTTCAAGTGTTGGTACAGCAGCTGGTGCGAGCACCCGGAAAGCGGCTGGCTCTACCTTACGGGCGGCAGCTTCACCGGCGAAGAGGCCGAGGCGACGGAAGAGGGCGAAGCGCTCACGCTGGAATACGCGGAGAGCTGGGACAGCCCCAGGCCGGAGCGCTTTTCCGCCGCGACTTATGCAGAGGCGCTCGCCGCCTTCCTGGACACGCCCTACAACGACGAGATCGTTTTGCCCGTCCCGGAGCGCGTGAGCCGCGCCGAGTGGGAGGAAACACCCGGCGTCGCGCCGCTCGGGTCCGACGAGCGGTACAGGCGCTACGAATACCTCGGCGCGCTCGTAACCTTTGAGAGCTGGGGCGACAGGCTCATCCTGAGCGGCTTTACCACTGAGTCGCCGGACTTCCCCTTCACCGTGCGCGGCCTCGGCATAGGCAGCAGCCTGGACGAGGTGTTCTCGCGCTTTCCGGAGGGCTCCTCCGTCCAGTGGAGCGACCCGGAGAGCTACCGCTGTATCTACGGCGGCGACATTGGCCTTGTCGGCTACTGGGACGCACATGATACCAACCGCGGCGGTCCGGATGTCTCGGTCAGCGACGGCTGGACGATAACGCGCTTCATCTTCAACGAGGACGGCAGGGTCTGCAAGATAGAATTTTGGGCCTCCGTGGACTGAGGCCGGAGTGCCCGTTCGGTCGAAGGGAGATACTATCTATGAAAAAGACGCTCACGACACTGCTTTGCGCCGCGCTCATGCTAAGTCTACTCGCAGGCTGCGCTGCGGAGAGCGCGCCGACGGTTTCCGCGCCGGAGCCGGAGGCCGAGTACGTGCCTGCGCCGACATCGACGCCTGCACCCGAGCCCAGCTCCGAGCCTACGCCGGAACCGAACTACTGGGACAACCCCGTTGCGGGGCCTGCCAAAGGCGGCTACGAGTTCCGCAGTGATAAACTGGGCCTCTCCTTCACCGTGCCGGCGGATATCTCGGAAAAAGTCGGCGTAGTTGAGGGCATCGACTATTTTGATCCCGAGGGTACGAGCCTTACGATCTACTACTACCCCGAAGACGGCGGCGGCGCGCATTTTCTCACTTCAATAGTTGCAGTCTCGCCGCGCAGTGCCTTTTTCGACCAGGACAACTGGTACCAGGGGCTGATGACCAGCCAGAACATAATCACCGCAAGCGAGACCAGCCTCTACTTCAAGCTGGGCTCAATAGGCGGCACGGACATCTGGAAAGACGACCCGAACTGGGACGACTTTATCGAGACCTCCAAGCTGCTGTCCGTCGCGCTGGAGGAGAGCTTGCAGGTCGACGAGCCCTCGGGCACCCCCGCGCTCGATGAGGATACCGTGCTGGATACCGCAATAGCGCTCGAGGCGCGCGGCGGCGCGTCAATGACTCGCGCGGAATTCGCACAGCTCGCCTTCGATATGCTCGAGGCTGAGAACAAGGACGAGGAATACTCCCTGACCTACACGGACGTGGCCGGGGACAGCGAGGCCTCGAAAGCAATAGCGTATCTCGCGAGCTACGGACTCGTCTCCGGCTGCTCCGGGGACGAATTCCGGCCCGACGAGGCCATAACGAGGGCGGAGTTCGCCGAGCTGGCGCAGAAGCTGCTCTTCGAGTCCTGGCCGGAGTGGTACGGCGACCCCCTCGGTTCCACGGATGTGGACAACAGCCACCCTGCGCACAGCTATCTGAACTACGCCTGGAAAAACGGCTGGCTGACGACGGACTCAGAGGGTAATTTCCGCCCCGACGAGCCCATCACGGACGCCGAGGCCGCATGGGCCCTGCGCGCGATCTGGATGCAGAAGCTGCGCGGAGAGGATTTTCTGCCCGACCCTGGCTTTGAGGTCACGAGCTGGTGGCTCTCGGAGCCTTTCGGCAACGGCGGGCAAGCGCTGGTCCTAGGCGGCGATAGTGGGGTCTTCTGCGCCTACGTCTGCCTCGAACACACGGAGGACAGCGTTAAAACGATGCCCGCTGCCCTCGGCTCTGGCTTTGAACCGGAGGGCGACCGTGCCCGGCTCGATTTGGGCTATCTCACACTGAAACTGAACCGTGTGATATGGAGCGATGCCGCCAACGCGCTGGGAGACCTGCCCTGTCTCCCCGGTGAGGTGAAGCTGCCCATTTCCTCTTATACCAGCCGGGAAGATGCGCTGCGGACGCTCGGCCAGCCGCTCGGCATAAGCGAGCAGGGCGGCGTCGAGCGCTGGGACTACGGCACGACGGTGTTTGAGTTTGCCGCCGACGGCGACGCACTCAGCCTCAAATCCATAGACAGCAGCGACGCGCGCTTTGCTCCAAACCTGCGCGAGGTCTGCCTGGGCCGGTTGAGCGCGGCCAATGTACTGTCTTTTCCCCGCGATACCGAGAGAACAAACGGCGTCTGGCGGTGCTACGGCGGAGAGGACGGCGCGCGGGCAGAGATATGCAGCGATGAAGACGGGTACATCCTCATTGCGGACGAAAGCTATGAACTGCGGCTCTGGCTCGACACCGAAAACGGGGGCAGCGTCTGCCGCGTCGTCTACGAAGTATTCTGAACATCAGGAGGCGGCACATGGACTTTACGGAACGTTCGACCCGCGTATACCGCACGAAGCAGCTCTACACGAAGGAGGAGCTTGCAGCGCGCGAGGCGCTCTGCGTGCACGAGCAGCCGGCCTTCTGCGCCGCGTCCTGCCCGCTGCGGCTCGACGCGCGGGAGCTTCTCGCCCTCGCTGCAAGGGGCGACCTCACCGGCGCCCGGGCCATGCTCGAGCGGGCCACGCCCTTTGCGGGCATCCTCGCTGCGGGCTGTGAGGCCCCGTGTAAGGCCGCCTGCCGCCTGAACGAGGTCCCCGACTGCGAGGCTGTGGACATCCCCGCCATAGAGCGCGCCGCCATGAGGCACGGAGCCGCGAGGACGGGCAAAGGCCTGCTCAAATTCAAAAAGAAAAAGACCGCCGCCGTATTCGGCGCCGAGCTCTTCACGCTCATCGTAGCGGGAGAGCTTGCCGGAAAGAGCTACCCGACGAAATTCTTCGTCGCGGAGGCGAGCGCGGCGGAGATAATCGCAAAATGCGCGCCCTTCCTCGGCGCTGAGGAACGGGAAGCCGAGTCAAAGCGCCTCGAGACAATGGACATCGAGCTTGTATACGGCTCGGAGCTCACGGAGGAGTTCGTGGCCGGCGCCAAAGTCGGATACGACATTGCCTGCGTCTCGCGCGAGGTGCTCGAGCTGCTCAGCGGCGAGCCGGACGCGGTGACGCTCTACTGCGTGGACATCGGCGTGATTGCCCAGGAACACGGGGCCTCCGGCGTCATACGCGCCTTCTACGACGCGCGGCGCGCGGGCGTCTCCGCGGACCGGCTGGCTCAGGGCATGAGCCCGGACAACGCCCGCGGCGAGGAGGGCCCGGTCGAGAGCCGGCTCTACACTGACCTCTCCGAGGCCGTACCGGGTACAAGCGTCCCCGAGGGCGCGGGCTATACGCCGGAGCAGGCCGCCGCCGAGGCCGCACGCTGCATCCAGTGCCGCTGTGAGGAGTGCATAAAGGGCTGCGCCTGGCTCAGGCACTACGGCAAGTTCCCGCGCATCATGACTCGCGAGATATACAACAACGTCGGCATCATCATGGGCGACCACATGATGAACGGGGCCATCAACTCCTGCGCCCTCTGCGGCCAGTGTACGGTGAACTGTCCCAACGGCTACGACATGGCCGAGATCTGCCTCTCCGCGCGGCGGAACATGGTCGCAACGGGCAAGATGAGCCTGGCAGTGCACGAATTTGCGCTCTATGACCAGCTCTTTTCAAACGGCGAGGCCTTCCTCTGCCGCGCGGAGCCGGGATATGAGACCTGCAAATACGTGTTTTTCCCCGGCTGTCAGGCGGGCGCCGTCGCTCCGGAGGCGGTGTACCGTGCGTATGCCGACCTTCGCGCGCGGCTTTCCGGCGGCGTGGGCATACTGCTTGGATGCTGCGGCGTCATTTCCCACTGGGCCGGACGCGAGGAGCTCTTTGACGAGACCTGCGCCCAACTGCGCTCCGAGCTCGAGCGCCTGGGCAGCCCCACGATCATCACGGCCTGCCCGACCTGTCAAAAGACGCTGCGCGAAGCGGGCATCGGCGAGTGCAGGGGCATCTGGGACGTGCTGCTCGAGCTGGGTCTGCCCGAGGGCGCACCTACGGCCTGCGGCGAGGCGGTCATACACGACGCCTGCGGCGCGAGGGGCGACGCGGCGACGCAAAACGCGGTGCGCGCGCTGGTATCGAAGCTCGGATGCAGAATAACGGAGCCGGCCCACACGCTGGACCGCTCCGACTGTTGCGGCTACGGCGGTCTCGCGGGCTACGCAAAGCCCGAGGTCGCGGCGGACTACACCAAGGCCGCGCTCGAAGGCTGCGAGGGAGTACAGCTCACCTACTGCATGGGCTGCCGCGACCGCTACGCGCGTCAGGGCGCGGACAGCGCGCACATACTGGAACTCATCTATTCTGCGCCCGCGGGCTTCCCGCCGGGCCTGTCGGAAAAGCGGCGCAACAGGCTGACGCTCAAGCAGAGGCTGCTGCGCGACATCTGGAAGGAGGACACACACATGGCCCCGAGAGGCTACAAGATCGAGTACACCCCTGAGGTGAAGGAACTCATGGAGCAGCGCATGGTGCTCGAGAGCGACATTGAGACCGTCATGCAGGCCTACCGCGAGGGCGGCGAGGCCATTTACGAGGCGGATACAGGCCTGCGCATCTCGCGCTACCGCCTAGGCAACGTCACCTTCTGGGTGAAATTCACGGAGGATGCCGAGGGCTATGTCATCCACAGCGCGTACAGCCACAGGATGACCGTAGAGACGAGGTAGCGCCATGGCGGAAGAGAAGAGCTATTACGTCGTTGACCCCGGCGGGCGCTATCGCTGCCTCAAGTGC
>OLZO01000497.1_pt1 | contig 20641 bp, 20 predicted proteins | sample 1644431 | NCBI WGS metagenome assembly OLZO01 (sample SAMEA103958145, study PRJEB25191) | human gut metagenome | biome: human-associated habitat [ENVO:00009003]; feature: intestine environment [ENVO:2100002]; material: feces | place: Germany | collected 2013/2015
ACTCGCACTCTATTGAATGCGAGCAAGGCTATTTGATTTTGGCTGAATGGTTACCATATGTTATCCCCATTTAAGATCAGACTAGGTTTTGAATCTGACTTTTTTATTGATTTAAATCTTAGTTTTATTTTGCTGAGATATTAATAAATAGTGATGTATGCAACTTCTATAAATAGCTATTTGTCCTGTTAAATATAAAATCACTATATTGGCAATGGAAGGGGTGTTTAGTCGCATTTTTTTAACGTAGAACCGGATACACTAATTAATAAAATAAATCAAGAATAATGAAACGAAAAAAAAACACTCTGATGTTAAGGAAAAGTGGCAACAAAGTCTATCGAGACAAAAAGATGATGGGTTAAACAAATCTAATAAAGAAAGAAATGATTTATGGATGCTCTACAAAACCGCTCATGAACTATACCAATCTGAGGTTGTTGGAGAGCATAAATTGTATAACCGTTACGTTAACGATTTTCTGAATAGCCATACGTATACTGACCGTGTGGATGCGGCAGGAAAGAATGAGCACAAGAAGAACTTTCATATTATGAAAGAGCTTCTGACTATTCGTAAAGATTTAGTGCTAGAGTATTTTGTAAAAGAAAAGCTGTGTAAATCTGAGTATTTAATTATGCACCAAGAGTTTAATACAACACAACAGTCTACCAATTCTGAAGTATTTATTGCTTCTGACTCACTCCCAGTCGCGTTCAGTTCTAAGCTGAATTTTCAATGTAGCTTCAATTCTACGCAAATAAGACTTATTACATATAGTGTGAATGAAACTCATTTATTTTCGCCTAATGTATCTGAAACAGAAATGAAAGCCTTCTTTACCTGTTGTATAGAATATCCTTTGAAGTCAGTCTGCAATCGTAGAGTCGCCTTTTTTTTTTGATGCCCTATGCGAGTACAAACTTATTTCGCCACGGTGGCAACATATCATAGACAAGAACGGGCTGATTCTATCATCGACCCAAAAAGCCCTGCTCAATAGTAGCAAATTGTCAACAGCATTAAATGAAGCCAAACAAAACGATGGATGTGTATACAGAACTATTAAGCTACATGTACAGAAAATAGCAAAAAACGGGGAATGCAACAGTTCAGATGTGGAATAGTAAGATAGCCTCTTGATTCCCCTGATAGTTAATTCACTATCAGGGGATAAATGTTGCATAATTGCAAGAAATTGTCTATCTTTACATGACAAACATTTAACCTATGTCGTACATACTCATCATTATAGTTGCCTTTTTTCTATTGAGAATAGTCGGAAAAATGCTCCGTCATTTCATGTCACCCTCTAATGTCGGTTTTTGGTTACTGATATTGGGGTTGCTCTTCATACCTCACTGTGCATGGATCAGCTTGGCAATCATTGTCGGGCGTTATGTTGTTGCACCTATTATACGCCATCTGCCTAAAGATGATGAGAAGGATTATTCTCGAAAGAAAGGGAATAGAAGCGATGGCACCAACTGGAATATCATCATCATGCTGGCTATTCCTATCTTTTGGCCGTTCTTGATCTTGAAAATGTTCGTCAAGGATAAGACTCTGCCCAGTGATAATAGAGCGGCGGAATATGAGGAATGGAAGAAAGGGAATGGCAGTATTTAATAATTCATCTCGAAAATTCGATATTACTTGAAAAAGGATTTATCTTTGCAACTACTAGAACCCGCCAAGCCTCTTTACAATGCTTAAATCGGCGGGTCGTTTTATTCTATAAAGCATGGAATAATCTACTCCAAACTCTATTCTTTACATCATATCGTCGAAGAATCATTTTAAGCAGTGTACTATTGATTGGTTGAAATAAGATCAGATGTTGTTACCATTAGATTAGCAATCATTTCCTTGCGAATATCCTTTATGTATCGTAACAAGATATTCGGATTTATGTATTTGCCATTGTACTTGGCTGACAAATGTAGATGTTCTCCCGTTGATCTGCCTGTGTTGCCTGTGATAGCGACCGCCTCCCCCGCTTTCACTACTGTGTTTTTTCTTACCAAAGCTTTTGAAAGATGACAATAACTGACGGTATAATTGCCATGACGTATGGTAACGTAGCCACCGGAACGCTTGTCATAACCCACCTTAATAACCTCCCCCTCCATCATCGCATAGACCTCATTGCTCCTTGCCTGGAAATCTATCCCATTATGTAGCTTCTGTTTGCCTGTGAACGGGTCGCGTCGCCATCCATAAGGAGAATTGACTACCAGCCTATCCATCGGATAAGATACACTCAGATACTGCCGAATCCATTCATCCGGACGTTCCGCTTTTGATTTCCCTACTTTAGTAGAGGAATCATCCTTACTGGCCTCCCCCACTTCGGGGAGGTTTTGCTGTTTCTGTACCTTGCACGAAGCCGGCTGTTTGCTTACCGTGTAGAATTGTGCCTGAAGAAAGAAGCAGTTCTGAAAGAGCATGAATATTGTTAGTAGTGATTTCATTGGACAAAAGTATATCTCACTTCTGTGAACGATGGTACCAGACTCATTTAAACAATCGTTCTTTAACATCCTGTAGGCAATCATACTGTGTTTTTATACTCAAGACAAGCATTCCGTATCGTATGCTCATTCCTTCTTTTGAGTATGATTACAGGTATGATTTTAATCCGCAATACTAAATAAGACGAAAATCAGCGAGATAAAAGAGAAGGCACCATTTACCGCACTGTCCATCCTCTATTTTTGCTCGATAATTTATTTATTAAACACATAGGAACTATGAACAGAAACAGATTCTCGGATGCGGAGATACCATTCAAAATTCTCCAAAAATTCGGTCTTACTCAAGAAATGATTGGCGACCTGCCTACCCATGCGCTGACGCAGATTGCGGAAGGCTATCGCTCTCCGGTATTGCCCATCGAGTTTACCGATGAACAAGGGAACACCTACAAAAGCCGTACCCGCTTCTCCCTGTATCGAACGGAAGATAACCGGGTGGATGTATTATTCTATCCACAACTGCAACAAGCCCAACTTGAGAAGTTCAGCGAAGAGAACAGAAACAAGTTGCAGTCCGACAAGGCAATCATTGATAAAATGACCACCGCTGACGGCAAGGACCTACAAGCCTTTCTACAGATAGACAAGGGGACGCAGCAGATACTCTATGTGCCCACTCCGGTAATCGGCAGAAACCTTCAGGTTATAGCTGATGAATTTCACCTAAGCAATGCCGAACTAAACTGCCTACGCAACGGAAATCCATTGACAATCTTGGCCGATGACGACACAATCACCGTGGGTGTTGATCTAAACGAATCCACCGGTGTCCGTATCTGTGCAGGTGATGAACGTAAATGGAATGCGGAGATGAAGAAAGATTGGGAGAAATACAACTACGGGTGCTTCGGGTGCTGGACAATCGATGACGAAGGGAATCTGGACTACACTCCGGAAGAAGCTTACACCGATGAGATGTGGGAAGAGATGAGACGGAAAGGCGAAAGCCGCAAATCACAAGTAGCTACTCCTAAATTGTAAGAACGATGGCAAAAGAGAAATTCTATACAGAAGAAGAACTGGTGGAGAAAGTGCAGACCGAAGAATTTGGCTGGCTTGATTACGTCAACCACCACTCACGGGAATGGAAACAGGAATATACGGTGTATTGCAAATCCAGAGGACTATCCATCAATGATAAGTCGGCAGAGGCCTATATCGAGTTGAAACAACAGCAACTGGAGGAAGCCTTGGAAAACGGTGATGCTTAAACAAACGATCAGCAAATGACAATCAGAAAGAATACCAACCCTATTCCACTGGACTTGCCGGTGGGTTTGCAGGACATTCTTGTCCGGAATGGAATACGTGCGCATATCACGGGAAGCAGCAACGGATTCAGCCTGACCGTGCAAGGTCATGATTCGCCCGTGCTGACTTATCCGATCAGCGAAAAACAACTGATGGCACTGACCGACGGGGGAACCAACTTCACCAACAAACGGAGTTACAATACCTTTGCCAGTATTGTGGCGGCGGATTTTGACATGCCAAAAGATTTCGTTCATGCACGCAATGCTAACGGGCGTGTAGCAATGGGGCTGCATGGCTACCGTATCGGTGCGGGAGAATATGGACGGATAGGCATACCCCGGCATTTCCATGCTTGGGGAGAGCGATTTCTTGGCTGGACTCCCCGACAACAGGTAGGATTTCACTTACGACGTATCGAAGGGAACTTGTACTATCCCGGTGCCCATATAGTGCCGGAACGTCCTGATGGACGCATGAAACCCGGAGAACTACAGAGTGGCGGTTACGGATTCTACTATAAGGGTCAGCAGACAGCTCCGGTGGCCAAGCAGGATGTGCTGAAAGAGTTGCAGAGTGTGATTACTCCCATGCCGGCAAGCAACCGAAGTGCGGAAGCGGCGAAACCTTATAAGGAACTTATCACTTCACCCGTGTACTTCACGAATGAGAAATGGCAGGAATGTCTGGGCAGTCATGGTATTCTTGTCGACGCACAGGCTAAGAGACTGACTATACAGTCTACGACCACGCAAGCCGACTTTCAATATGACCTGACCGACGAGGAAGTGAAGACACTCACCCATAATTCCATTAAAGAAGCCTCTGTAGAAAAGCGACTGTATATGCTCAACGAGATTATTAAGGAGGATTTCAACGGGGCAATTACACTGGAGTTGCTCAATAGCAATAAGTCTCTTGATATCCCCTTGCAACCTGCTGTTCAGGAAGACCTGAACTATCAGCTACAGACGAAGGAAGGGAAAGATAGAGGGCCGATGGCCCGTGTGGAAGACGGTATGGAAATACGGGCTGAACAGGCATTGCCCAAAGGAACGGTCGTGATGAACGGTACTAATTTGGGGTATCTGGACAGAAACAAAGGCTGGTTCAGAGAAGGTCAGCATGGCAGGGAGGTAACGGTGGATGCTATACGGGTGGAGCCGGTAACGGAAGGTAAATACAAGATGACTGCTGTGATTGACGGGGAAACCGTCAGTCATGAGATCAGCCAAAAGCAGTATGATAAGTTTATGGCCATAGACGACTTTCACCGCATGAAACTCTTCTCGAAAATATTCGGGGAGGTGGATATGAAGAGCCGGGGTGATGGTGTGGCATTGGGAACCAAGATTGGAGCCGCACTTCTGGCAGGCGTAACGGTGCTGGGAGAACTCGGAAGAGGATTTCATGATCGTCCTTATCCGGAGGTGTTTGTGGAGCATCACGGACACAGACCGGAAGCGAGAGCCTATTTTAAACCCGGAGTAGATACTCCGATGGATGTGGCTGCACGGAACTATGAAGCGGCAGTCAATACGGAGATGATGCAGCGGGAACTCGGTCGCTGAATGTAAACAACTAAATAGCATCCTTATGGCAGAACTGAATTACGAAGATTTTAAGAGGCGCATCAACATACAGGATTTGTTGGCAGATGCCGGTTACAGTCTTAACAGGCGGGACGGATTACGCTATCCATCCTACGTGAAGATGGGAAGTGACGGTCGGCGTGTGCGTGGCGACAAGTTCATCGTCACACGCAACGGACTATGCTGTTACCAGCCGCCGGTACAGAAGAACTACAATGTCATCTCGTTTATCAAAGAACATCCGCATTTCTTTTCGGAGTACACTCCGGGGATGAATACGGATCGATTGGTCAATCTCGTATGTAACCGGTTGCTCAACCAGCCGATTGAGAGTCGGCCTTCAGTGGTGGCAGATAGAGAACGCTCGAATAAAGTCTTTAATCTGCAAGAATATGGACGGTTGGATTTCCGCAAGGATGATTGGGACAGTCAAAAAGCTTTTTACCCCTATTTCAAGTCGAGAGGGATTGCTCTTGATACCCAGCGTGCGTTTAGCAATCATTTCTTCATTGCCATGAGAGAAGTTTCCAATGGGAGAACTTATTCCAATCTCTCTTTTCCCTTGCGGAAGCCTACTGATCTGACAACCATCGTGGGGTTGGAAGAACGGGGCCGCACCAATGCTGGAGGGAAGGCTATGTATAAAGGAATGGCTGCCGGAAGCAATGCTTCGGAAGGTATGTGGATAGCTTGCCTGTCAGGTGAAGCATTGGATAAAGCAAAAGACGTGTATTGGTTTGAGAGTGCATACGACGCGATGGCTTTTTATCAGCTTACTAAGAACGAACTGAAAAACGGTAGAAGCCTAGATTTGGAAAAAGAACTGTCACGACTTGACAAGTCTGTGTTTGTAAGTACCGGAGGTAATCCGAGTATGCGCCAATTCAAGGGAATGACATCAGAAACACCGGAAGCCAATCACCACTTGTGTTTTGACAGAGACCGTGCCGGGCAAATGTTCGCTATCAATTTCGCATTGGCCAAAGCGGGAAAGACATTCAACACACACGTCACGCCGAAAGGTAAGCTGATAGTGGTGGATACCACTGATAAATATCAGCGGCATGAACTTAACCCGGAACAGTTTGAGTTTGACCGATTATTGAAAATACTGGGTGCAGATGCTCAAACACCGCGGAGTGAAATGACGAAATACATGCAGAGCTTATGGAATAAAGAGGATATTTTCTCCGGAGATGAATATCTGCTGCCACCTGATCTGTTGAAGGCATACGGGAAGATGGAGGTCGCTTGTGAGGAATTTGAATCGGCAAAATGCAGTGGCTTGGTCTGTAAAGAGGATTTGGCAGATATGGGCGATGAATTAACTACTTTGCATGAAGCGTATAAAGCAGCTATGAGAGATGCTGTATCTCAATATGAATCAGTCGGGCAAACCATCTATCAGCCGTGTGAAAAAGAATACAAGGATTGGAACGATCAATTGCTGGATAAAAGGATATCGGCAGAGGAAGATAATGCTGCTGATCAGACTTCGGAAAACAGTGTCGCAGCCGGAAATAGTCCGCAAGAAAGGGATGAAGAAAATAATGAGGAAGAAGAAAGAACCTACCATTTTCATAGATAGCCATGAGAGAAGGAACCGTAATAAGATTCAGAACGCTATTTCTGCAACCTCACTGGTTGCAATTCATAATCCATGAGCTGCCAGGCATTCTGCTTACGGGTGGCTGCCTGATTGTAGCCGGTGTGGATGATATGCCGTTTACCAACCTGTTTTTAATTGCGGCAGTACTTCTTGCTCTGCGCCTGCTATATGCCTTTGTCTATCTGCGACGAATGGAATACCGCATCAATGGAGAGCAGCTCATCTTGGAATATGGCGTATTCACCAGAAAGAGTGACTATCTGGAACTTTACCGCATTGTGGATTTCAATGAACACCGTACCCTGCCGCAACAAATATGCGGATTGAAAACGGTCACTATCTATTCGGGTGACAGAAGCAATCCCAAACTGATCATTACCGGATTGAAAAATGATCTTGATTTAGTATCGCTCATCCGTGAACGGGTGGAGTATAACAAACAAAGAAAGGGCATCTATGAAATTACAAATCGTTAGCTTGATGGTGTGTCTCCTGTCGGGCGTTCAGGAAATCAAGGCGCAATATGTGCAAACCAATCCCTTGGAGTGGGTCGCCCTTGCCGAAGGGAACGAAGCGATCAATAATCAAGTGCAGGCAGAAACGGAAGGTCAGATGAAGACTGCTATACTACAGAATACAATCGCTGCTGAATTTAATAAAATCCACGAATGGGAGCGCAAATACAGTAGCTATCTGCAAACGGCCAGTGGCTATGCTTCTTCGCTGAAAGCGGCTTCTACCCTGTATGAGGATGGTGTGAGAATCTTTATAACGCTTGGCAAGCTACACAATGTTGTCAATAAGAATGCGCAAGGGTTAGTGGCCACCATTTCCATGAATAACCTGTATATCGAAACCGCTACGGAACTGGTGACGGTCTATACGCTGCTGAGAAACGCAGTGGCGACAGGCGGTAAACAGAATATGCTGACAGGAGCAGAACGCAGTGAGACGATGTGGGCCTTGTCAGATAAATTGGGAACATTCCATAAAAAACTGAATCGGCTGTATCTGAGCATCCGCTATTACACGATGACGGATGTGTGGAACAATGCGACAGCCGGAATTCTGGAACGTACACCCGGAGAAGTGGCGGTCATGGCATTGGGACGGTGGAAACGGGCGGCGAAAGCCATTAATGATTAACCGATACAGATATGAGAAAAAGAATTGTATTCGGATGCTTATTCGCCTTGCTGGTTGTGGTACAGGCGCAAGCACAGACAGATCCTACATTGGCGGGAATGATTCTCGTCTATACCGACAAGGCAAAAGACCAGCTCAAGGCACAGGAGAAAACCATGATGATGCAGACTACCGGTCATTTGTGGATTCGGGAGGAAGTGGAAGCGACCACCGACCTGCAACGGAAGTACAATGAGTACCTTGATTCATTCCGGGATATCATCTGCTATGCAGCGCAGATATATGGTTTTTACCATGAAGTCGGCAAATTGTCCGACACGATGGGTGAACTGAACAAACAGCTTCGGGAAAACGGACAGGGAGCCTTTGCTGTAGCCCTCACACCCCGGCGTAATCAGATTTATCGGGATTTGATTCTGGGAAGCGTGGAGATCGTGAATGACATCCGACAGGTATGCCTTAGCAATACCAAGATGACTGAGAAGCAACGCATCGAAATCGTACTGGCTATCCGGCCCAAACTGCAAGTGATGAATAAGAAACTACAAAGGTTGGGCAGGGCTGTGAAATACACCTCCTTCGGGGATGTATGGAGGGAGATAGACGAAGGAGCACGACCGAAAGTGGATAAATCGGACATAGCAAAAGCCTGTATGCGGAGGTGGAAATCCAACGGAAAAAGATAGTAAACAATCTAATAATCAAAGAATATGAGTAAATGGGCAACTTTACTAAAATATGGCAAGCAAGTGGCAGATTCGTCACTAAAATATGGCAAACAGGCGGCAAACTCGTCTGCAGCAAAGACGATGGGCGATGCGATGATTCATCCGCAACGGACTTTGACTGGATTGGGGAAAGCTACGAAGACTGCGGTCGTAGGCGGTGGAATGGGGTATCTGGCATGGGAAAACATCGTAAACGACAAACCAATTGTAAGAACTGCCGCCGATGTTCTCGTTGGAGAAGAAACAGTTGACAAAGGTTTGGAAGTAGCCGGCAAAGCTTCCGACAAGGTGGGAAACATGGCAGAGAAGGTCGGTGAGAACATGGAGAGCATTTCTTCCTCCGTGTCGGGCGTATCGGGTGCATGGAGCGGAATCGGCAGTTTTCTTAAAAATATGCTCGGCGGTAACGGACTGGATATATTTGGGAACTTCTTCGGCAATATCGGCAAAGGCAATGTGTCCGGGCTGAGTATGCTCGGACTGGTAGCGTCCTCACTGCTCGTCTTCGGGCGGTTCGGCTGGTTGGGAAAGATAGCCGGGGCTTTGATGGGGATGATGCTTATTGGCAGTAACAGCCGAGGTGTGCAGATGGAGCAACCTTCACAGGGTGAATCACAGGATGTGCAACGAAATGGAGGGATGAGACGATAATTCTTGCACTACCCTACTGGCGGGAAAATAGTAAAACAATTATGTAGTCGAATAGTAATGTAGCAGATTAGTAAAGTAGTAATTATTGAATATGAGTAAAGAATGAATAAAAAAAGGAGCGGGAAAACCCAACTCCCTCCAAAAAATTATTTTTCAGCCCTACCAAGATAAACGTTTTGAACGTCTTCATAATAATTTACATTGGTAATGTTGTATATTATTGCCGGGGTTGTTTTCTGATATTTTTTGGTAATATAATCTGATAATAAATTTGAAATAACCCCAGCTGCTATAGCTAATAGTACTGGTGTCATATTTTTATCAATATTTAATTTGACAATAATCGTACTTGGAAGGATTTGAACCTACATATCCATTTGTCAGATGGAGCTTATCCATTCGGCCACAAGTACAACAACGATGCAAAAATAATAATTAAAAAATAAAATTTATACTGTATGGCAAAAATTTATGTGGCAGGTAGTAGGAGAAACTCATACCAACAAGATGTTGTATCGTTTCTCAGCAATGAAAATCATGAAGTATATGACTTTACGCATCCTAATGGCAATATGAATTATAGTTTTTCGTGGTCGAGTATTGATTCTAACTGGAAGATCTGGAGTACTCAACAATATTGGGAAGCCTTCAACCACCCGATTACACAAAAGGGATTTGATTTAGATTTCAAAGCTATGAAATGGACTGACGTCTGCGTAATGGTTCTCCCTTGCGGTCGGTCAGCTAACACTGAAGCCGGATGGATGAAAGGTGCTGGTAAAAGGGTTATGGTTTACTCTCCGAAAAAGGATGAACTCGAACTTATGTATAAGATATATGATCTAGTGAGTGATAGTATGTTTCGCATTAATGACGAAATCAATAAAGAAAAAATATGAACTATACTCAAGAAATGAATCTGCAATCTAAAAGCGGCTATTGTATGCCCTTTGAAGAGCGTAAGGGTGAAGTCCGTATGTCATTGGACTACGGAACACAGGTTCACCCCAAGAGTGGAGAAGAGTTTTTCCATCACGGAATAGACTTTATCACCAAACACTATCTGCTGTCAGCCTGTGCGGATGGAATCGTCAGCGGTATCGGAAGTGACGCACGTCATGGACTCTTTCAGGTAATCCGATACGGCAACTATGAAGTCACCTACGCTCATCTATCCAATGTACTGGCGACCTTTGGAGCGAAGGTAAAGGCGGGAAGCGTGGCGAGTGTCAGTGGAGAGCTTCTTCATATCGAAGTGAGATACGACGGAGAGGAAATTAATCCTCTTGAATTTCTGACCATGATTTACGGCAATCTCAAGATGATGCAACAACAAGGAGCAGCGGGAATGCCGGATTTTGAAACCATCGACATGGATATTCCCACAGACTTCGAAGACGATCAGGAAGAAGTAGAACAGTTGATGCTACGCTTTTATCCCGATTATCTGTCAGAACTGAACGACGGAAAATACCTATTGGCACAACATACGGAACAGTCGCTTCGCAATATCTTCTCCTTGTCAGCCATCAAGAACTATTTCTATGAGGTGATACCGTCATTGAGCAATCCTTTGGGTATCGGACAAAGAGCCGTGCCGGTGGCCGCCAAAGTGCAAAACCTGCTGATTAGTGACTTTCTGAACTATATGGCGTTGCGGCATCAGATATTCCTTTCTACGCTAAGCGAAAGCGATAAAAAAAAACTTCTGACGAAGCTCTGAGAAGCGGAGGAATCATTGATCCCCTCGCAGAATTGGAAATAGACGTACAGAGCTTTGATATACCGAGGCTGATTACGGTCTATCCTGATCAGGCCGGTATCCGGTGGTGGACAAAGGCATGGTTCAACAACCAGGAAGAAGGAGAAAACTCCATTGAAATCACTCAGATGACGGCTATTCGCTTTCTACAGAATCAGATAGATAAGGATACCATGCTTGAAGAGTATTTCCCTAAACAGATGGAAATCTATCGCAATGCCATCGAGCAAACAAGAGTACAATTACTGAAACAAATCAATATCTCATGAATAGTCCTAAACAATCACAACGGTTCGCAGAGATTGAGTATTGTCTGCAACGCTATTTCGACGGTCAGTTGGCTCCGGTTATGGGTAATGTCCAGCAAGAATTGTCTAAAAAGCAGATCAAGGAATACAGCGATTATACCACCAGTATCAGCGGAATCCTACGTTCTGCGGCCAGCGGTATGAAGGGTATGCCGGACGATTCCATGCAGTATGTCAAACTAACCGGTGAATGGAACAGTAAAACCGCAGAAGACTATGTGGAGATGTGCCGTGAGCGGATAAGTTCCTCAAAAGACTTTCAGAAAGATTTGGGATGTATGGCCGAAGAGTGGCGAAATACCGTGGTTGCGGAAATCGGGCGCGAAAGGTATGATACGCTCTCGAAGGAATTGGGAGGCGACCTTGCTTCCGCCTACGTGGATTACCGTGTGGAACAGATGATGGTCAACAAAATGGTAGCGGACGAAATGCCGAAATCATCTGTGGAATATATACTCCGCAAAGGAGCTTCAGAGAGCTTGTTGGGATTGACGCAATCTCTATCTAATTCACCATTGAGACAGGAAATAGAAAAGAAAGGTGAAGCCGCTTATCATCCGAATATGGTAGAGAAAGGTGCGGGAAAAGCTGTGGCGTTTGGAACTGATGTGGTTACGACGGGTGGCTTTTCTTCCTGGGGTTCCATCGCTAACCTGTTCAAAACAGAAGTCGTCTTTAGCGGTGTAGATTTTCTTCTCGACAAGAAGCGGAAAGAGAAGATCGCCACTATCGAAGATTGCATCAGTAAAGGTGTATTTGATTCGAAGCAGAATGTCTTTGAGGATTTCAGGAAACGGAGCAAAGCAATCAACCCGTGGGAGAACGGCTATGTGCAATCATTCAATAAACAACTGACAAATAAAATGGCTATACCAACTGAGAAACCTTTCTGGGTAGCAGAATCGGGAAAACCGCTGTGGCAACTCGCCTCACCCGTTGGCCCGGAAAAAAAGCAGAAAGCAACATACGCTCAAGTACCGATGGTGGTCGCACCCGGACATGAGCAGGAGTATCTTGATAACCTGAGAAAAGAGCAGGAAGTTTCCCGAAAAAAAGCACAGGAATCGGCAGTAGAAACTCTGGAGTCACATTCAGAAAAAGAGACTTCGGAAAATCTTGCAAAATCGGATATGGGGAAAACATCCACCAATGAAAATGGATGGGGAACTCTTTTTGGTTCGGTCGGACTGAATGGATTGGGTGATATCGGCAAGAATCTCGGCTATGTAGTGTCCATGCTTCCTGATATGCTCATAGGGCTCTTTACGGGAAAGACAAAATCTCTGAATATAAAGGATTCGATGGTACCTATTGCTTCCATTCTGATAGGAATGTTTGTGAAGAATCCGCTGCTAAAGATGGTCTTGATTGGTATGGGAGGATTGAATCTGCTTAATAAAGCCGGTCACGAAGCGATGGAAAAGCAGGAAGGACGACCGCTGCAAAGTGCAGGAATGGAACCGCACTTCAAAACTTATTCTGATGAACCGCTGAATCCACGTATCGGAAATCCTGCACTACAAGGAAATTGTCTTATCGCTACCATAGACAAAGTGCCGTGCAGTATTCAATTGCCAAATTCCGTGGTTGCTGCTTATGAAGCCGGAGTGCTACCGCTGAATACACTTTCCAATGCGGTGCTGGCTAAAAATGACCAGATGCGGCAGGTAGCACAGGATAACTATCGGACTGCGGAGAATAATCAATCGGAAGGTAGGGAAAGAACGGTCGTTATCAAATAAATATCAAGAGTATGAAACAGAAAAATAGACAGGAGCAGCACGCTGCCAACCGACAAGTGGAGTTACTGACAAACGCATTGAATGGAGCTGCCGTCAGCGGTGGGTACTGGTTGAACACTTCATCGAGAAGCCTGCCGAGAATCTATCCCAAAGGGCCTGCCGTCAGTCCGTTCAACTCCCTGGTGCTGGGTATGCACGCTGACCAGAACGGTTACAAGACCAATCTGTACACGTTGTTTGCAGATGCCAAGCAACGAGGCGAAGCCATCCGTGAACGTGAAACAGGCGCACCGTTTTTCTGGTATCGCTGGAAAGAGTATGTGAACCGCCATAACCCTAAAGATACCATTAGCAGGGAAGACTATCTGAAACTACCGAAGGAAGAGAAAGCTCTCTATAAAGGCATCCGTAACCGGGAAGTACAGACCATGTTTAATATCGACCAGACCACTTTGCCATTCATTGATAAAGACAGGTATGAGCAATCGGTGGAACGCTATGGCAGGTATGAAGACCGCAAACATCCTAAAAATGAAGAGGGCAAGCTGCGTATCGAGGTGAATGACTTCGCATTGCGGATGCGTGATAATTTAGTTCCTATCCGGAAAAGCGTTACAGGTACCATATATTATGATTCAGAGAAAAATGCGGTGTATATCCCCGAAAAGAAACACTTCGGTCAGTACAATGACTATGTACAGGAATTGATGCGGCAAGTGGTTACGGCAACGGGACACCAACAGCGGATGGCACGTCAGGGGATGGTAATGAAAGGTGGCATCGCTCCGTCGGAAGATGCTTTGAAGTACGAACAACTGGTGGCGGAACTGGCTTCGGGTGTAAAAATGATGGAACTGGGACTACCATCGAAACTATCGAATGACAGTCTGCCTCTGGTAGAATACTGGACACGGGAACTGAAAGAGAACCCTTGTCTGATAGATGCCATCGAAGCTGATGTGAATAACGCCGTGGATATTATCCGCAGAGCGGAAAAAGGAGAAAAGATAGAGTTCGCCACTTCCCGTAACAAGCAGCAAACCACAGAGATGAAGGAGAAGCAAAAACCACAGGTGGACAGTAGGGAAAGTGCCATCCTGCTGGATGTAATCCGTCATGGGGGCATGAAGATAGACGAACGTAACTTTCCCTCACCAGAGGTCAAAACAGCCTTTTTGGAGAAATTCAGTCTGTCGCACTACGAAAAGGAGATGAACTACGCGTTGGAACAAACCAAGAGTGAAGACCCGGAAGTAGTGGAAACCGCCTTTACCGAAGCGGTGGATAATGGAGCGAGAATCGCTGAGATATGCACTGAGATAATGCCTGGAGAATGGAATACGAAAGGCAGCTACTACATTGCCGACGAATTGAAAAAGCTGCCTGACAGAAGTACGAAAGAAATGGTAGTCGTAAAAGACAATCTTTCAGGTATCGTAGATGTGGTGATACCGGCAGGTGCGATGGGCGGCGGTGTGGTGGCTATGCCCAATGGGGAGAAACGCCCTTACCGTCTCACTCCAGACGAGGTGATGACAGCGGATGAACGTGTTGCTGCACAGGCACAGGTGCGAAATTACAATATTCCCGGATTTTCCAAACAGCGTATTCAGGATGCACTGTTGCAGGAAGGGTATCGGTATATCCGCTTTTATAATAATGACGGAATATTGGGCTATCGTCCGGATGACAGCTATTTTGAAGGAAAGGATGTTTCGCTCAATAAGCTGAACGGGAAGTCACTGGAGACGGTATCTCACTTTGACGTGAGCGAACATGTGCAAAAAGCCACTAATGTACTGTTTGACCGAATACAGATGCTACGAGACGACAACAACCGATGGGTTCTGTATATGAAACCGCAGCATGAACCTTCGTTCAGTGTCTATCCGGATAAAGCGGACATCAATCAATTCTTCTCAACCATCAAGCAAGGGCAAAACGAGGAAGGAGAACGGTTGCGCACGGAACTAGCGCAGAAGTATCACGCTTTGGCGACCAATCGTCCGGAATTGAAGATTGACCTGTTCGGCGGCGGTAAGGACAATGATACGGATTTGTCAAAGATACAGCGTGTGATTATCTACAAGACCAAAGATGAGCGCATCCTCTGTGCCCCAGTCATTGACGGCATACCCAAAGTGGAGCCACGAGAGATTACGCCCCAACAATGGCAACGGATGTGGGTGGCGGAAGATATGATGGAATACAAGACCAACCTTGCCGCCAAAGTATTCAATGATTTGCTGAAGCCGATTCAAGTAGTGGAAATGGAAGAGAAGAATGCGCTCCCACAGATCAATATAAAGCAATACGGAGAAATCAAAACGAAACACCCGGATGCAATCTTGCTATTCCGCAATGGGGATAGTTATGAATCGTATGCGGAAGATGCCGACAAGGTTTCCATGTTGCTGAAATTAGACAAAGCTATTGGTCTGGAAAACGGTTCAAAAAATCAGGTAGATATTGTCTCTTTCCCAAGCTATAACCTCGATACTGTTCTGCCTGATTTGATTCGGGCGGGAAACCGGGTTGCAATTTGTGACAAGGTGGAATATAAGGAGGCTATCGACCATGAGCAGCAGGAAGAGGTACGTACAAGTAGACATTTATAACCAATTAGAATCATGAGCAAGAATAAGGATTATGCAGAAACGTATGCTGAATACGCTATGGAACAAATGCGTAGATATGGCATTCCTGCCTCTGTTACGCTGGCACAAGGCATCATAGAGAGCAGTAACGGGCAAAGCCAGTTGGCACGTAATGAGAATAACCATTTTGGTATCAAGGCTACACAATCGTGGATAGCTGGTGGTGGCAAATACGGTCTTTATACGGATGACAAGCCGAATGAGAAATTTTGCAGTTATGGCAGTGTGGGTAACTCGTATGAACACCATAGTCAGTTTCTCAAAAATAACCAGCGGTATGCAGGTTGTTTCAAACTGTCACCTGACGATTACCGTGGCTGGGCTAAAGGATTGGAGAAAGCTGGTTATGCTACGGCAGGGAAATATGCTTCCAGTCTTGTCTGCATCATTGAAAAGAATGGTCTGCAAAAGTATGACCAACAGGTAATGGCAGAGATGAAAGCGAAAGGACAAACGTTCGGAACGGAACAGAATCATCGTACTATGAGTAGTGATATAGTATCTACTACAAGTAGTAATGGTAGGAAATCAGATAATTACGCAATGAATAGCAGTAGCTACTTATTTCCTTTGAAGCGAGATGAGTTTATGTTAGTCACTTCACAGTTCGGTATGCGTACAGATCCGATGGATTCTTCCAAACAACAAATGCACAAGGGCATTGACATACAAACCAAACTGGATGATGTGCTGGCAACGGAGAATCAGGGGAAAGTTGTAGCGGTCAATCAGAATGCCCATACCGCCGGGGGTAAATCGGTCACGCTGGAGTATCAGCGTGAAAACGGAGATAAATGCCAAATCAGCTATCTGCATCTTTCTTCCATTGACGTGAAGATTGGAGATGAAGTGAAAGCCGGCCAAAAAATAGGCATATCAGGCAATACCGGTACACGGACAACGGGTGAGCATCTACATTTTGGAGTGAAACAGATCACTGCGGACGGAACATCGAGAGATATCGACCCCGCCGCTTATCTGGCAGAAATCGGACAGAAAGGGAATATTCAGTTGCAAGCCTTATCGAATGGGACAGATCTGTTGGCCAAATACAAGGAGGCTACACCTGGTAAAAATCCACAGATTGACACCACACTATCACCGGAAGATTGGATGAAGAAGTTGCTATCCTCGGAAGACAGCGGAGTGGGGATGTCATCAGGTGATCCAATCATGGAACTGGTAACAACCCTGTTTACCTCGCTGATGGCACTGGCGGTGCAAATTGATGGTAAATCGGAAGAAGAGAAAATGCAAACTGCTACGGACTCTGCTATAAAAAAACAGGTGGATTTGTCCACCTTAATGCTGTCGTTAAAAGAATGTAGTCTGAGCATTCAGGAGAATGGAAAAGCTCTTCTACAAATGAATGACGGAAAGGATAGTTATAACCATGAACTCAGTACTGTGGAGATGAACCGGCTACAAAGTACTCTCGGTGACTCAGGTCTGTCAGATGCCGATAAACAGCAACGTATTGCGGGTATGGTGAATAATGCCTTATTGACACAACAGGCTTCGCGCAACTATGAGCAAAATGCCAGTCAGCAGGAAAACCAAAATTTACAGACACGATGAAGACAATAGGATTAATCTTAGCCATCGCTCTGGTGATTGCCTGTGCTTGGGCTATACGCTATGCCATATATCACTGTTTCGGGTTAATGGCTTCAGTGGCATACATGACAGTGGTTATCATCGGGCTGGCATGGATTATTTATGAGATGAAACATGCCTCGATATCGGACGAATAAATCATTTTTAAATACAGATTTTTTATGATTAAGTGTAATGTAACAGTCAATGGTGTCATCAGTCGTGCAGCGTCGATGCGCACCGGAAAAGAAGGCAAGGCATACATCAGCTTTGCTGTCAAAGTGAATGTGTCCTCAAAGGACGGGGATTCCTGTAAAGCAGTGGAGGTGAGTGTGCTTAAGGAAAGCAGTAACAATGAACTCGCACAGTATTCCTCCGGTACACGGGTGGAGTTGAAAGGTAGTTTGACTTTCAGAAAACGTGGAAGTAATTTCTATTTCAACTTCCATGCGGACTCGGTGGACTTCAGCCCGGTAAACAATCAAGATGATATTGTCGGAAGTATGGAGTTTAAAGGAACCATTGGTAAAGAAGTGAATGAAAAGACGGACAAGAAAGGTAGACAGTATCTGATATTCTCGGCTTTTAGTACCGAAAAGGACGGAGATATTTTTGAATATACTTGGGTTCGCTTTATCCGGTTCGCTCCTGAACATGAGGCCTTTTTAGTACCTAAAGGGAAGATTCATATCAATGGAACTCTGGAAATTTCCATTTACCAGGATAAAATCAATTTGGGGTGCAGAGTGGAAGAGATCAGTGAATGGGTCAAACAGGATGCCTGAAAGTCGAATGAAGAAATACCTTTTTAGTTATGGCGTATAAGAAGAAATTTAATGCGGATGGCCCCAGTGCAGAGGACAGGGCACTGGACCGTTTTGCAGAGCTGATGATAGAGAAAATCAACAATCTGCAAAGTGACTGGAAAAAGCCGTGGTTCACTGAAGGAACTATGAAGTGGCCTAAAAATCTGTCGGAGCGTGACTACAATGGAATGAACGCTTTGATGTTGATGCTCTATGCTGAAAAGCAAGGGTACAAGCTACCTGTTTATTGTACTTTCGACAGGGTGATTGGGCTGAATTTCCAGAAAGACAAACAGGGAAACCGGACACCGTTGAAAGATGAGAATGGAGAACCGCTGCCGCAAGTCAGCGTGCAGAAAGGAGAAAAGTCATTCCCGGTCTTTATTACGACCTTTACCGTGGTGGATAAGGAGACCAAGGCTAAGATAAAGTATGATGACTACAAGAAGCTGTCGGATGGAGAGAAACAGCGTTATTCGGTGTACCCAAAAATGCAGGTCTACTCCGTGTTCAATGTGGATCAGACTAATATGAAAGAGGCACGCCCTGAACTCTATGCAAGAATTGAAAAAGAGAATCAGCTTGTTAAGCCAGAACTGAATGGTGAGGGCTTTTCGTTTCCTGCCGTTGATAAGATGATTGAAGACAATAGCTGGGTTTGTCCCATTGAGCTGCAACATCAGGATAGGGCTTACTACAGTATCTTGAATGATAGGATAGTAATGCCTGAAAAGGCGCAGTTTGTGGATGGGGAGTCTTTTGTCGGTGTACTTTTTCATGAAATGACGCATAGCACGGGGTCAGAAAGCCGATTGAATAGAATAAAGCCAAGTGCGTTTGGATCAGAAGAATATGCTCGCGAAGAATTGGTAGCCGAGCTGGGGAGTGCTTTGGTGGCGCAGCGGTATGGCATCTCCAAGAATGTGAAGGACGAATCGGCTGCATACCTGAAGTCCTGGCTTAATAGCTTGAAGGAATCGCCGGATTTTATCAAGACGACCCTGCTTGATGTGAAACGGGCATCGGGCATGATAATAGAGCAATTAGACAAGATTGCACAACAGATAGACAATGAGAACTCTGTACAGCAGAATGTTACGGAAAAGAGTGGAGAAAGCAAAGATAGGCGTAGCTTTTATGTATCAGTGGCTTACCTCCAAAACGCTGATGACACACAGCTTTTAGACCGACTGCATGAGAATGGTGACTATGATCGGTTGTTGCAAGAGGCAAAGGAATATGACCAAGGTGATGCCATCGACCTGGAGCATACCTTCCAATCACCAATCCAGAACCGTGGTGATGTTTTGTTGGATGAGGATGACTACTATGCTGTGGTCTGTAACAACAGTGTTGGTGGCACATACGACATCATGCGTAAAGTATCTGAACAAGAAGTACGCAGCATGATTGAGCGTTATGGACTACCTGATAATACCTCAAAGGATGTGAAGGTAATAGCCAAGAATATGGTAGCCGAGCAGTTCGTCGAGATGACAGCCAAGCGTATGCCTATATTTGAGATGGACAATGGAAATGCGTTGCAGGTACAGTACAACAAAGAGACTGACCACCTCGATGTCGGTACAGTTACTAATATCGGCCTCGCTGTGAAGCACTCCTTTGAATATGACCACAGCTTTACTCTTGATGCTAACCTGCAAGGTGTTCATGAGCAACTTTCTGAGATGTCAGAATACCAACACGAGAAAGCGGATATTGGGGATGTGGATAATGACGGTATCCTGGATGAAGTGACACGCGAAGAAAAGCAAGTGGAGGAAGAGGTGTATTGTAGGAGGGGGAGATAAGTATCAATAATGTTAAACTACAAAGTATTCTCGACTTCTTATGGTTAGACTCTAAAAACAATCGTATATTTACACTCAATATGACCTCCCACGCTTCCCGTTAGAACAGCGCACCTGGGGAGGTCTTCGAGTTTTATATGTATGGAGTACAGCAAAATTCCCTTGTCAAGTTGTCTCAAAAAGATGTTGAGAATTTGATACCCTGAATAGTTTTTCTATTTTAGGAAAGATGAAATTGATTCACTACAGGTAAGACTTAAGCTGTGCATAGCTCGCGTACAAGCAACGTATAACATCTGCCTATCCGGTTCAGTATGATAATTTTTTTCGGTACAAAAGGGTACAATTACGGAATCAAATTCCAACCCTTTTGCTAAGTGGGCTGTTGTAAGGTAGTGTAAAATAAACTGTGTCACGCATTATTTTTCTCTATAAGACTCATCGG
>OLZO01000502.1_pt1 | contig 20508 bp, 19 predicted proteins | sample 1644431 | NCBI WGS metagenome assembly OLZO01 (sample SAMEA103958145, study PRJEB25191) | human gut metagenome | biome: human-associated habitat [ENVO:00009003]; feature: intestine environment [ENVO:2100002]; material: feces | place: Germany | collected 2013/2015
CCTACAAAAATCACTTCCAACAGCTGCCAAAACGGAATTCCGGCACTAAAATATAAAGTATTTCCTGAATTTTCTTGAATTTTTTCTGATTTCTGTTATAATATACTCATTGTTTTCCTATTGAGGACAGTTGTCTTTGTGAGGTGAACACACAAAAATAAACTGGTCCGGGATAAATTCAATGAAACAGGAGGAATGTATTATGAGAATCAGAAAAGTAGCAGCAGTGACCATGGCGGCATGCCTGGCAGCCGGTGCCCTGGCAGGGTGCGGCAGCAAGAAATCAGACGAAAAAGTCATCAAAATCGGCGTGTTCGAGCCGACCACCGGTGAGAACGGAGGCGGAGGCTATCAGGAAGTACTGGGTATCCGCTATGCCAACGAGATGCACCCCACCGTCAACATAGGCGGCGAGGAATATGCTGTCAAACTGGTGGAGGTAGATAACAAATCCGATAAAACCGAGGCTGTGAACGCGGCCCAGAAGCTGGTAAGCGAAAAGGTCAGCGTGGTGCTGGGAAGCTACGGCTCCGGCGTGTCCATAGCGGGCGGCCCGAAGTTTGACGAGGCCGGTATCGCCGCCATCGGCGTCACCTGCACCAACCCCAACGTCACCGCCGGTAACGACTACTACTTCCGCATCTGCTTCCTCGACAATTTCCAGGCCGACGTCCTCGCCAACTTCGCGATGGATAAGTTCGACGCCCAGGTGGCCTACTGCCTCGGCGAGACCGGCAACGAGTACGACCAGGGCCTCATTGCCTTCTTTGAGCAGGTCTTCACCGCCGCCGGCGGCACCGTCATCAAGGACAGCTTCCCGACCAACAACTCCGACTTCAGCTCCTACCTGAACAAGGCCAAGAGCGAGGGCGCGGACGTCATCTTCACCCCCGTCTCCATCGCCTACGCCACCCAGATCCTGACCCAGGCCGCCTCCCTCGGCATCGAGGCCCCGTTCCTGGGCTCCGACACTCTGGACGACAACATGGTCCTCGAGGCCGTGCAGGGCACCGACATCCAGCTCTACGTCTCCACCTTCTATCAGGAGGGCGGCGCGCCTGAGTTCGACGAGGGCATCAAGGCCTACATAAACGAGAACGCCGACGCGAAGGACGCCAACGGCGGAAACGACATCATCGCCGCCGTCACCGCCATGGGCTACGACGCCTACTACGTCGCGCTCGAGGCCATCAAGGCCGCCGGCAGCGTTGACCCGGCCGACATCAAGGCCGCCCTGCCCAGCGTCACCTACACCGGCGTCTCCGGCGACATCGCGTTCGAGCCCGTGAACGGCGACGCCATCCGCGACACCGCTTACATCAAGACCGCCGATACCGCCAACAACGCCTGGACCCTGGAGACGGTCCAGACCGGTTCCAGCTCCGCCGAATAAGGCTTATACAGCATTTTGACCGTTTGGCGGGGGCACTTGTGCCCCCGCCAAATGATGAAGAAATAAGACTTGGGCCCCCTCGAAAAACGCGCAGAGCCGGCGCTTTTCGAGGCAGCCCAAATCGGAAACGGGAGGCCCCTTATGGAATATATCGTATCGGTCCTGCTCTCCGGCGTAGCGGTGGGCGGCCAATATGCCCTCATAGCCATAGGCTACACGATGGTCTACGGCATACTGAGACTCATAAACTTCGCACACGGCGACGTGTTCATGGTTGCGGGCCTTATGGGCATATACTTTGCGGCCGTGATGCCGCTGTACATAGCCCTGCCCCTGGTCATCGTCCTGACCGTTGCCCTCGGCTTCGCCATCGAGCGCGTGGCCTATAAGCCGCTGCGCTCCGCGCCGAGAATGTCCGTCATGATAAGCGCCATCGGCGTGAGCTATCTGCTGCAGAACACGGCCACCTATATTACCGGCGGTCAGCCGATGACCTATCCGACCATCCCCTTCCTCTCCGAGACGGTCAACGTCGCCGGGACCAACACCAAGTGGGTCGTCATCTTCACGCCCGTGCTGGTGATAATCCTGGTCGTGCTGCTGACCCAGCTCATCAACCGCACCAAGACCGGCATGGCCATGCGTGCCGTTGCCAAGGACTTCGACACCAGCCAGCTCATGGGCATCAAGATAAACAACGTCATCTCGATGACCTTCATCATCGGCTCCGCGCTGGCGGCGGTCGGCTCCATCCTGTATTTCACAAACTACCCCGCCATAACTCCCACCGCGGGCGCGATGCCCGGCCTCAAGGCCTTCGTCGCGGCGGTGTTCGGCGGTATCGGCTCCGTTCCGGGAGCCGTCATAGGCGCGTTCATCATAGGCATATGCGAAACGGTCATCAAGTACCTGCCCTCGGCCTGGGATGTCTCCGTTTTCTCGGACGCCTTCACGTTTGCGCTGCTCATAATCGTCTTGGTCTTCAAGCCCACCGGCCTGTTCGGTGAAAAGGCCACGGATAAGGTCTAAGGGGGTCGGCGCAATGTTGGAGAAAAAGAGCAAAAAGGGCAGTATAATTGCCTTTATATGCATTCTGGCGCTGTTTGCCGTCGTCATCCTGCTTGAGAACCTGACGGCGTTCATACCCAAGGAGAACCTGCCCAGCGTCCTGCTGCCCACGAGCATGCTGTTCACGGTGCTCAAGAAGGCGGCTGTGTATTCGCTGGTCGCGGTGTCCATGAACCTGCTCAACGGCTTCACGGGCCTCTTCTCGCTCGGCCAGGCGGGCTTCATGCTGCTGGGTGCCTATACCTACGCCATACTCACCGTGCCCATGGCCAGCAAGGACCAGGTGTATTACCTCTTCGGCGGCTCGGCGGTCAAGTTCTCGCTGCAGGACGCCTTGGGCAGCATCTTCGGCACCACGGGCGCCGGTGGAGCCGTCAGCCTCATCCTGGGCGTGCTGATAGCCATAATCCTCGGCGGACTGGTGGCTGCGGGCTTCGCCTATCTCATCGGCCTGCCCGTCCTCAGGCTCAAGAGCGACTACCTCGCCATCGCAACCCTCGGCTTTGCCGAGATCATTCGCACCATCTTCCAGTGGCAGAAGCTCGGACCCATCACCAACGGTGCGAACATGATAAAGAACTTCCCCACCTTCACGGACTTCAACATCAAGAATGCCGACGGCGACATCATACTGAGGCTCTCGGCTTTTGTCCCGCTGCTGCTTGCGGCGCTGTGCATCTGGATAATCGTGCTGCTCATAAATTCCTCCTATGGCCGCGCCTTCAAGGCCATTCGTGAGGACGAGATAGCTGCGGAGGCCATGGGCATAAACCTTGCCAAGCACAAGATGCTCTCCTTCTGCATCAGCTCCTTCTTCGCGGGCGTCGGCGGCGCTCTCTTTGCCATGTACACGGCGAACGCCCAGGCCAAGCCCTTCACTTCCACAATGACCTATGAGATACTGCTCATAGTGGTCATCGGAGGCATAGGCTCCGTATCGGGCAGCTGCATCGCGACCTTCCTGTATGTCGCCTGCTCCGAGTGGTGGCTGCGCTTCCTCGACGAGCCCATCACCCTCGCCAGCGGCACCCAGGTCCCGCTGCTGCGCAACGGCTTCCGCATGGTCGTGTTCTCCATCGTCATCATGATAGTCGTGCTCTTCTTCCGCCGCGGCATCATGGGCCAGAAGGAACTGCCGGACCTGTTCCGAAAACGAAAAAAAGCGCCTGCGGCCCCGGCTCAGGCTGAGGGAGGTGCCGCGAAATGAGCGAAAAGCGCGAAAACGTTCTGCAGATGCAGAACATAACGATGCAGTTCGGCGGCGTCGTCGCCGTAAACAATCTCTCGCTCGAGGTAAACCGCGGCGAGATAGTAGCGCTCATAGGCCCCAACGGCGCGGGTAAGACTACCGCCTTCAACTGCATAACCGGCGTTTACCAGCCGACCAACGGCGAGATAAGCTTTGAAGGCAAGCCCATGGTTCGCAACCATCCGCAGGGCAAAATGAAGAAGTCATATCTCGGCGAGGAGCCGGAGAAGTTCACCGGCCACGTTTTGGCACCTACTCCGGACAAGATAACCGAGCTGGGCATAGCGAGGACCTTCCAAAACATAAGGCTGTTCTCTTCGCTGACGGTGCTTGAAAACGTGCTGATAGCGAAGCACATGCGTGCAAAACATAACGTATTCTCCGCAACGTTCAGGCTCAACCGCGCGGAGGAGCGCCGCATGCGTGAGGAGAGCATGGCCCTGCTCGAGGAGCAGAACCTCGGCCACCTGAAGGACGAGATCGCGGGCAGCCTGCCCTACGGCATACAGCGCAGGCTGGAGATCGCCCGCGCGCTGGCGACTGACCCGAAGCTGCTGTTACTTGACGAGCCTGCGGCGGGCATGAATCCGCAGGAGACGCAGGAGCTTGGTGAGTTCATCGTGCAGATAAAAAAGACGCACGAGCTGACTGTGTTCATGATAGAGCACCACATGGACCTGGTTATGCAGTTCTCGGACAGAATATATGTCCTGGATTTCGGCAAGCTCATAGCGCAGGGTACGCCGGAGCAGGTGCAGAACGACCCGAGAGTTATCGAGGCGTATTTGGGGGTGTCGGACGATGCTGAAAATTGACGAGCTTAAGGTCAGCTACGGCGGCATAGAGGCCGTCAAGGGCATCACCTTCGAGGTGCCGGAGCGGAAGATAGTTACGCTCATAGGCGCAAACGGCGCGGGCAAGAGCACCACTCTGCGTGCGATAGCAGGCCTTGTGAAGCCCGCGAAGGGACGTATCCACCTCCAGGGCGAGGACATCACCGGCCTGACGCCGGACAAGATCGTCGCCAAGGGCGTGACGCTGGTCCCGGAGGGACGTCACGTTTTCCCGGACCTCACAGTGCTGGAGAACCTCAAAATAGGCGCATACCTGCGCAAGGACGACATCTCGCACGACCTCGAGTGGGTCTATGAGCTCTTTCCGAGGCTCAAGGAGCGCTCCTGGCAGGCGGCGGGCACTCTCTCCGGCGGCGAGCAGCAGATGCTGGCCGTGGGCCGCGCGCTGATGAGCCGGCCGAAGATAATCATGATGGACGAACCCTCGCTGGGCCTCGCGCCCATCGTGGTCAAGGGCATCTTCGACATCATCAAGGAGATAAACCGCATGGGCGTGACCGTACTGCTCATCGAGCAGAACGCGAATATGGCCCTGCGCATAGCCGACATCGGCTACGTCCTCGAGACCGGTACTATCACGGCCACCGGCCCGGGACAGAAGCTGCTCAACGACCCGGCCATCAAGGCTGCGTACCTCGGCACCTGAAAACATATGCAAATCAAAAGGGGAGGGACCCGTCGGAAGGCGGGCCCCTCCTTTTTGCGCAAAATGGTACCCGCCCCGGCGCTGGACCGGGGCGGGTATGCAAAGGGGTATAAGAGAGGGTGTCAGATATCGAAGCGTTTATAGGCCTTGTAGCAGTCGCGGCAGAGCTTTTTGCCGTTTTGCAGGTGCATGAAGCTCTCGGCCGTCGTCTCGCCGCACTCGTCGCAGTCGAAGGAGAGGAAAATGCGCGCCCTCTCGGGCAGGGCTATGCGCGTCTCCTTGACGTCGAAGAGCTCCTCTGGCTCGCGGGACTGGTAATAGGCGAAGCTCTCCTCGCGTGTCATGCCCTCGGGCTTTTTGCGCAGGACTAGGCGCACGGAGCGGCCGCTTTTGCGCTCGTAGATGTTGAAGGCCTGCTTGCCGGTGAGGTGGAAGAGCAGGTTGCCCTTGCCAGCGCTGCAGCCGAGCATTACCTGTATGGCGTCCACGCCGCAGGCGTCGTTCTCGCTGATGCAGACGACCTCCTCGTCCTCAGCGCAGCCGATGTCCAGCAGCTTTATGGCATAGAGCGCGGCCTTGTAGCCGATAGTTAGCCCGCCGCATTCGTGGCCGTGGAATTCGGCGCAGTCGGCCCAGGTTTTTGTCTTCATGTTCTGCCTCCTATAATCTGATGTCGGGGAAGGGAATGATGTGCGGTATCCCCATATAGTTCATGATGTGGACATGCATCTTGTACACGGCCTCTATGTTTTCCGGGGTCATGACCTCCTGACCGCCGCAGGCAAAGACCTCCGAGTCGCGGAGGAACAGAAAGCGGTCGCAGTAGCGGATGGCGAGGTTGAGGTCGTGCAGTATGACGCAGACGCTGATTCCCCGTTCCTTCGCTATGCGGCGCACGGTGCGCAGAGCCTCGTGCTGGTTGCGGGGGTCCAGGTTGCTGGTCGGCTCGTCGAGCAGCAGCAGGCGAGGCTCCTGGGCCAGCGCACGGGCCAGCATCACCTTCTGCGCCTCGCCGCCTGAGAGCTCCGCCACGCTGCGCAGTTCGTATTCGCCTATGCCCATGAGCTCTATGACCTCGCGCACGACATCGCGGTCGTGCTCAGTGGCGTCCCAGCCTATGTAGGGCCTGCGGCCGAGCAGTACGGAGTCGTACACCGTCATATCCGCCGCGCGGGCGTTCTGCGCGACATAGGCGATGTTCCGCGCCAGCTCGCGCTTGCCGAGCGTGAACACGTCCGTGCCGTCCACCAGCACCGTACCGCTCCCGGCGGGGAGGATGCGGTCTATGCACTTTAAAAGAGTGCTCTTGCCCGCGCCGTTGTTGCCGAGTATCGCGAGGCACTGGCCGCCGTCTAGCGTAAAGCCCACGTCGTGGAGTATGTCCGGCCCCGAGGGCTTGTAGCGGAAGCTGATGCCCTTGACTTCAACCATTCCGGCGGCCCCCTTTCAGCAGCAGATAGAGGAACACCGGCGCGCCGAGGAAGGAAGTGACGGCGCCGACGGGGAGCTCCACGGGCGCTATCACTGTGCGGCTGAACAAATCGGCGAGCAGCAGAAGCAGCGAACCCGCCGCGGCGGAGCAGGGGAGCAGCCAGCGGTAATCATCGCCCACGAAGCGGCGCATGATATGCGGCGCCACGAGGCCCACGAAGCTGATTATGCCCACAAAGGAGACGGCCAGCGCCGAGGCCAGCGTACACACGGCCATGCTCACGAGCGTCACCGCGCGGGTGTTCACACCGAGGCTGGAGGCCGTGTCGGCGCCGTTTTGCAGCGCGTTATAGTCCCAGCGGCGGAGCATGAAGTACACGAAGCCAGCGGCGGTCACGGCGAGAAGAATGAGCAGCTGCGTCCAGTTCGTGCCGCCGAGGTCGCCGAAGGTCCAGAACACCACGGCGCTTATCTTGGTATCGTCCGCGAAGTATTGCAGCAGAGTGCTTCCGCCCGTAAAGAGCGAGCTGAGCGCCACGCCCGCGAGCACCAGCCCGCTGGGGCCTATGTCGCGCCTGAGGCGGGATATGGCGATGACCACCACCGTAGAGAGCGAGCCGAACACAAAGGCGCAGAGCGTCACTATGTAGGGGTTGTCTATCCTGATGGCGAAGTCCGCCGCGCCGGTGTTTACAACGCCGCCGCCGAAGACTATGATGCCCACCGCCGCGCCGAAGGCCGCGCCCTGCGAGACGCCGAGCGTGGAGGCCGAGGCGAGCGGGTTGTGCAGCACGCACTGCATCACAACGCCCGACATGGCGAGCGCCGCTCCGACGAGTATGGCGGCCGCCGCGCGCGGGAAGCGGATGCCGAAGAGCACCGTGTTGGCAGTGGCGCTGCCGCGACCCGTCAGGGCGCGGAATATCTCGTCCAGACCGAACTTTATGCTGCCCGTTCCCGCTTCCACGAGCGCCGCCAGGACCACCAACGCGCAGCTCACAAGCAGGGTGAGCAGTTTTTTCCTTTGCAGCCCCTCGTAGCTCGGGCCGCCCTTAGGCTTACCGCTCATTCTTCATCATCCAAGCACTACCTCACCATAACCTGAATCTATTCCTTCCAGCACGGAGAGATAGTCTTCCGCGCCGAGGAAGAATTTGAATATCTCGTTGGCCTTCGCCTCGACATCTATGCCCGCAAAGGCCTCAGGGTAGAGGATGGAGCCGACATAGTAGCAGTTGGCGAGGGAAATCTCCATGTTGTCGTAGTAGGCCGTGGAGCTGGGATACTGGTAGATGTGGCCCTCGTTATAGGCCGTCAGCAGCGCGTAGTAGTCCGGCCGCTCTGCGTAGTCCTGCTTCACCAGCGCCACACCGCCGCTGTCAAGGAAGATGTAGTCGGGGTCCCAGGCGATTATCTGCTCCTTGTCTATGATGACGGAGCTCTTGACGCCGGTGCCGTCGTCCGCGACGTTTTTGGCGTCAACTGAGAGCATGACGGGGTCATTTATCCTGATGCCCTCGATGCCGTGCGTGCCCTTGAAGGTGGCTGCAGCGGGCAACACGGTGGGCTTTTCCTCATCCGGGACCGCGGAAGCGAGCTCGGAGAGCTCCGCAAGGCTGTCGTTTATGTACGTGATGACCTCCTCGGCCCTGTCGGACACGCCGCAGACCTCGCCTATGATGCGCAGCGACTGCTCAAAGTCCTCGCCGAAGAGCGTCCCCTGGCTCACGGCCACGACGGGGATGTTGGTCTTGGACTGGATTTCGTCCGCCTCGCCGCTCGTCGCGGTGCAGAAGATGACGTCGGGCTCGCAGAGTATCATCTGCTCGGGATAGTAGCTGGTGTTGCCTGCCGAATCCGTGCCGACTATGGGCACATCGGCCCAGAGCTCGCGGTTGACGTAGGCGTAGGCAACAAGCGGAGTGACGCTCTCGGGGTCCATACCGCTGTATCCGACGACCTTCTCCGCAAGACCGAGGTAGCTTATCATCCTCGGCGTGTTGCCGAGGGGGATTATCTTCTCGACAGTGGCCGGGACGGTGACTTCACGCCCCAGTGCGTCGGTGATCGTTCTTGTTTCCGTTCCAGTATCCGTGGTCTCGGGCGTCTCCTGCGCCGGGGACGCACCGCAGGCGCAAAGAGACAGCGCAACAGCTGCCGCCAGCAGGAAAGAGGCGGTTCTCTTGAGTTTTTTCATATGATGATCCTTTCCGGGTACCCTGGTTCTGTGACCATTTTACAGGTTCGTCAAAACCTTCGCAAGCCCCCCGGGGGGATAAAAATGCCCTGCCTGCACAAGTTTTTTGCACAGGCAGGGCTCATATTGTACATTTTCGTCAATCGTCGTAGTCGTGCTCGGACTTGAGAATGGCGCCGGTAGAGGCGTCTACCTCGTACTCGTATTCCATGCGGCCCACGTCGAACTCTATCTCGTATTTGTAGCTGCCGTTGTCGCGGTCGAGCTCGCACTTAATGCGGGTGACGTCGCTTTCGGAGACGCCCGCATCGGAGAGAGCGGCGGACTTGGCCGCGGCCTCGCCTATGAAGCTGCTGGTGTCGACGCTGCCGTACTGGTTGCCGTTGCCGGAGCCCGTTCCGGAGCCGTTCGCGCCGTTGCCGTTGCCGGAGAGGTTGCCGGTTTGCTCCTGCTCGAACTTCACGATGTCGCCGGTCAGGGCGTTCACATCGTAGTCGTACTTCACGCCGTTCGCGGCGAACTCGAGCTCGTAGAGGTAAATGCCGTCGTCGCTGTCAAAGTCCGCCTTGAGCCAGCAGACGTCGGCCTCGGAGACGCCGGCGTGGGAGAGCGCGGCCTCCTTCGCGGCGGTCTCGCCGATGTAGTCGCCGCTGACGGTGCCGGAGGGGATGCTCGTGCCGGTGTTCTGCTGCGCGTACTTGACGACCTCGCCGGTCTGGGCGTTGATGTCGTATTCGTACTCCACATTGCCTGCGTAGAACTCGACCTCGTAGACCATGACGCCGTGCTCGCTGTCAAAGTCGGTCTCGACGTAGACCACATCGCTCTCAGCGACGCCAGCGTGGGCGTAGGCTGCGGACTTGGCCTCGTCGACGCTTATATAGCCCTTGGAGCTGGCGGTGCCGGTCTGGCTGACGGTGGAATCACTTATGCCGCGGGAGCCTGCGATGAGGCTGATGTCGTTCACAGAGAGGGGGGCCAGAGATTCGGCGGTGAGGGTCGGGTCGGCGGCACAGACCTTGAGGATGAGTTCCGCCTTGCCCTCGGAGATGCCGTACTGCTCCGCGAGGGCCGCGCTCTCGCTGGTGGCGGTGACGGTCTGGGTCAGTACCGAGGCCTCAAAGCCGCCGTCGCCCACGGCGCTGCTGATGAGGTCGCTGACCTGCTGCTGCAGGCTCTCGGCCTTTGCGCTGTCGCCGTTTTCGACGGAGACGAGGATGGAGTTGCGGATGTCGTCAAGGTAGCCGTTCACGAGCATGGAGCCGATGAGGGCGTTTACGGTGACGTCGAGGCTCGAGCCCGCAAAATCCATATCGCCGATGACGGCTTTGACGTCGTCGTTGAGAGGCTGCACCTCGAGGACCTTATCGCTCTCGTCCATGACGATGTTGAGGCTGGGGTTAACATCCAGGGTGATTACCGAGGCGACGCTGTACTCAGCGGGCAGGTCGGCGCGGTTTGCATAGCTCAATCCGAGGTATCCGCCGAGGCACACCAGCACGAGGGCGGCAGCCACGGCTATGGGGAGAAGGCGATTTTTCTTCTTTTTGACTTCGTTCATCGTTATTACATTTCCTTTCCGGGCTTCGCAGGCTTCGAGGATGCCGGTCAGCTGATCCGGGGCCGTGTGCTCGGCAAGGCGGCGAATGCGCTGTTCTATCTTCTCGTTATCCATCATTCCGCCTCCTCTGCTGCTTTTCCGAGTTTTTTCATGGCGCGGTGATATTTGCTCAGGACGGTGGGGAGGGCGAGGTCCAGCATGGCCGCTATCTCGCGGTGCTTGAGGCCGCCCAGCGCGTGGAGGGAGACTATCTGCCGCTCCTCGTCCGAGAGGGTCTCGAGCAGTGCGCGCAGCGTCAGCAGGTCCTCCTGGGAGAAGTCCGGCCTGTCGGAAAACTGCTCCTGCCAGTCCTCCGGGGTCATGGCCACGGTGCGGCGGCGCTCACGCAGGAGCTGCAGCGCCTCGTTCCGCGCTATGGTCATGAGCCAGGCCATGGGCTTGCCCTGGGAGCGGTACTGCGATGCGGACTGGAAGGCCTTGACGAAGGCCTCCTGTACCGCGTCCTCCGCGTCCTGCGGGTTCTTCAGGAGAAAGAGCGAAAAACCGTAGAGCGCCGCGTGCGTCCTCTCATAGACCCTGGCAAGCGCCCCGGTGTCCCCGCGGCTCATTTCCGCGATGCACCTGTCGATATGTTCCGCCTCCGCCGCTGTGAGCGGCGAACCAAAGGCTGTCAGCAAGAGCAGCATGACTTCCTCCCGTTCTGCCATAACAATGCATGGCGATCTCGTTTTATTGCACGCCCGGAAAAATTTTTTTGTAACAACGACAAACGGATTATAGCACCAATTCTTCGGACGGGCAATGGTCGACAGGCGGCGAAGTTCGTGCTAATATGTGAGCAAGGAATAATTTTCAGGAGGCAGAGCTGTCATGGAGCATCTTGGAATTAATGTAAACGTCAAAAACATCCCCGAGCTTGACCCCGGATATATCCCCCTGCACAAGTTCAACGCCGCCTTCCTCGAGGGCGCAAGGAAGCCGCTCGGCATCGCCGTTGAGCGCGCGGGCGGAGAGGTCGCCGTGCTGCGCACATTCATCCACGGCACCCCCGGCTTCGAGGCCGCTGACAAATACTATGCCGAGCGCATGGTCAAGTCCATGCTCTGGCTCTACGGCGGCTGGAAGGTATACATCTCCGGAGACGAGGGCATATATGAGTACATCCGCGCAGCCTACACGCCCGAGGGCGGCCGCGCCTTCGACGAGGACTTCATGTCCGGCGTGTATGAGCGCCCCTTCGAGGTCGTTTTCTGCGCCGAGCTTCCCGCCGAAAAGTCCAATCCCCAGGCCATAGGCCGCCACCTCGGCGGCTGCCGCATAGGCTTCGACGCCGGCGGCTCCGACCGCAAGGTCTCCGCCGTCATCGACGGCGAGAGCGTGTTCTCCGAGGAAGTCGTCTGGTTCCCCAAGACCACTGCCGACCCGGACTACCACTTCCAGGGCATAGTCGAGGCCTTCAAGTCCGCCGCCGCGCACATGCCGCGCGTGGACGCCATCGGCGTCTCCTCCGCGGGCATCTACATTGAGAACCGCGCCATGGTCGCATCCCTGTTCCTCAAGGTGCCGAAGGACGAGTTCAATAAAAAGGTAAAGGACATCTACATCCGCGCAGCGAAGGAGATAGGCGACGTGCCCCTGGTCGTGGCCAACGACGGCGACGTGACCGCCCTTGCGGGCGCCATGAGCCTTGACGACAACAACGTGCTCGGCATCGCCATGGGCACCAGCGAGGCCGTCGGCTACGTCGACGCCAACGGCTGCGTCACCGGCTGGCTCAACGAGCTCGCCTTCATGCCCGTGGACGCGAACCCGGAGGCCATGGCCGACGAGTGGTCCGGCGACATCGGCTGCGGCGTCAAGTACTTCTCCCAGGACGGCGTCATCAAGCTCGCCCCCGCAGCGGGCATAGAGCTCGACGAGGCGCTCTCGCCCGCCGAGAAGCTCAAGGTAGTGCAGGGCCTCATGGAAAAGGGCGACGAGCGCGCCGCCAGGGTCTACGAGAGCATCGGCGTCTACCTCGCCCACGCGCTCGCGCTCTACTATGACTTCTACGCCTTCAAGCATGTGCTGCTGCTCGGCCGCGTCATGTCCGGCAAGGGCGGCGACCTCGTGCTCGAAAAGTGCAAGGCCGTGCTCGCGGACGAGTATCCGGAGATAGCCGGGAACATCTTCCCGTCCCTGCCCGATGAGAAGTTCCGCCGCGTCGGCCAGTCCGCTGCCGCCGCGTCCCTGCCCGAGCTCAAATGAACAGAAAGCACATCGTCTGCTTCGGCGATTCAAACACCCACGGCTATTGCGGCGACGCCGCCGACTTTGACGGCGCGCCCCAGCCGGGCGGGGCCATGCGCTATTCGGAGGCCTCGCGCTGGCCGAGGCTGCTGCAAAAGGCGCTGGGGGAGGAGTACCTAATAATAGAGGAGGGCCTCAACGGCCGCACGACGGTATTCGAGGACCCGTACCGCCGCGGCTGGGACGGAGCGAGCTATATCCAGCCCTGTCTTATGAGCCACAAGCCGGTGGAGCTGCTCATCCTCATGCTCGGCACGAACGACGCCAAGGAGTGGTACGGCGCGACGGCGGAGCGCATCTGCGCGGGCATGGAATACCTCGTCTGCCGCGCTCAGAACACGCCCTGCTGGACGGAGCGCGGGCCGAACATCCTTGTCGTCGCCCCGCCGCCCATAGCCGAGGGCTATGAAAGCACCGAGAGCTTTGCCGAATTCGGCCCCGCAGCCCGGGAAAAGACCCTTGCCCTCGCGCGGCTCTATGAAAAGAGCTCCGGGCGGCTGGGCTGCGCGTTTTTTGACGCCGGGCCGGTGACTGAGGTCAACCGCGTGGACTGTGTGCATATCACCCGCCGAGGCTGCCGCGGCCTTGCCGCCGCGCTTGAGGAAATCATTCCCGGGCTGTGCCGCTGAGTAATTGATATACAAGAGAATAAAACATTTCCTCCTGTGCAAAATAAGGACACATTTTCATGCACAGGAGGAATTATTTATGTACACACGCAAGGGGCTCACGCTCTGTGCGGTCCTGCTGCTGACGGCCATGGCGCTCACGGCGCTTGCTCCCGTCCTTCCCGCGCACGCCGAGGGCAGTGCGCCCGTGGCGCAGAACATGGAGCTCACGACTTACCGCAACGTCTCCGTCGGCGGCCGGCTCTCGGCGGTGGACCCCGACGGCGACACGCTGACCTTCCAGATCACCACCGAGCCGACCAAGGGCGAGATAGAGCTCACGGACGACGGCCGCTTTGTCTACACGCCCGATACCAACCGCCGCGGCCGCGACTATTTCGGCTATAAGGCCATGGATGCCGCGGGCAACTGCTCTCAGGAGGCCACGGTCATCATCCGCATAGAGAAACAGAAGACGAGCACGACCTACTCCGACCTCGCGGGAGACCCGAGCGGCTACGCGGCCACAATGCTCGCCGAGGAGGGCATCTTCGTCGGCCAGCAGCTCGGAGGAAGCTATGTCTTTGAGCCCGACCGTGAGGTCACGCGCGGCGAGTTCCTGGCCATGTGCATGGAGCTGGGCGGCGACGAGCTGATCTCTGCCGTCGCGGCCACGGGCTTTGCCGACGACGACTCCATCCCCGTCTGGCAGAAGCGCTACGTCGCCACGGCGCTGATGGACGGCGTCATAAGCGGCACCGAATCCGACGGCGATACCGTTTTCAATGCCGAGGAGGCCATCACGGTGCAGGAGGCGGCGGTGATGCTCAACAACGTCCTGGGCGCCACCGACGTGCCCACTGCGGCCTTTGACAGCGTGGTCCCCGCCTGGGCCAGCCAGGCCACCGCCAACCTGACGGCCTGCGGCGTACTCAGCGTTTCCGCGCGATATACGGATTCGCTCACCCGCGCCGACGCAGCTCAGATGCTCTGCGCCGCAATGGCTGTTCGCGACAGCCGCGAATAAGCGTGACAGGCAAAAAGCCGCCCCTTTTGGGGCGGCTTTCGCTGTTTTCGGGGGGATATTTGATGCTTACTGCGCGGAGACGGGCGCCTTCTTCGCGGCGGCCGCAGCCCAGGTCATGAGCACGGCGGCAACGGCGAGGACTATGGCTCCCGCGGCCTGGACGGCGTGGCCGCTGAAGCTGACTGTGGCGGCATAGCCGTATACCAGCGCCGCCAGCGCGGCGACGAGGGAGATGACGCCCAGCGTCATGGCCGCAGTCTTGCCGCTCAGGCCGAGGATAGCGGCGACTATGCCGAGAACCGCAGCGGCCAGCATGAGGCCGTAGGTGACGGCGCGGCCGGTCAGCTCCTTGGTGGTGATGACGGTCTGCTCGTCAACGGTCTGATAGGCTGCCTCGATCGGGTCCATGCCTCCGTCTATCTTGGCCTTGATGTCGGCATTTTTGGCCAAAGTGGCGTAGCCGTCCTGAATCTGGGCCTCGCCGGCCTCGAACTCGTCGAGCTGCGCTTTACCGTCGGCCAGCTGCTGCTCGGCGGCCGCAAGCTCGGCCTCACCGGCGGTGATCTCCTCGGCGGCCGCCTCGAGCTGGGCCTCGCCGGCTGCTAGCTCGGCTGCTGCCGCCTGGAGCTGCTGCTCACCGGCCGCGAGCTGCGCCGGGGCCGCGTCGAGCTGCTGCTTTACTGCCGCCAGCTGCTGTTCGGCCGCCGCAAGCTTCGCCGCAGCCGCCTCATACTCCTGCACCTGCGCGAGACCCTCCTCATAGGGGGCCAGCTGCGCCGCGCCGGCGTCAAGCTGAGACTTTGCGGCGGTAAGCTGCTGCTCGCCGAGGTCTATCTGCTTCTTCGCCGAGCTGAGCTTCTGCTCCGCGGCATCGAGCGTCTTGGCCGCGGTCTCATACTCGGTCAGCTGCGCGAGCCCGGCCTCATAGCTGTCTATGAGGGCCTTGCCCTCGGCCAGCTTGGCGGCTGTGGCGTCGAGGGTCGCCTTGCTCTCGTCAAGCTGCTTCTTTGCCGTGTCAAGCTGGGCCTTTGTGGCCTCGGCCTGCTCGCCGGAGAGCTGACCGGCCTCCACGGCCGCGTTATACTGGGCGAGCTTGGTTTCGTACTCCGTCAGCTTCGTCTCATACTGAGCAAGCCCGGCGTCGTACTGCTTCTTGCCGGCGTCATACTGGAGCTTGCCGGAGGTGTACTGGCTGCGCATGGCGTTTAGCTGTGCCTTGCCTGCCTCGTAGGCCTCCGTTTTTTCGGCGAGCGCGGCCTTGCCGGCCTCATACTCGGCCAGACCCGCCTCATATTCTTTGACGCCGGCCTCATACTCGGCGAGCTTGGCGTTATACTGCTCCAGGCCCGCGTCGTAGGTGGCTTTGCCGGCGTCGTAGGCGGGTTTCATGGCCTCCAGCTGAGCCTTGCCCGCCTCATAGGCTTCGGTCTTTTCCGCAAGCGCAGCATTGCCCGCTTCGTACTCGGCAAGGCCCGCGTTGTACTGCGCGAGGCCCGACTGGTACTCGGACTTCTTTGCCGCCAGCGTGGCCGCGCCCTGCTGATAGGCGACGCGCCCGGCTTCGACCTTTGCCTGTCCTGCGGCGTACTCCTCGCGGCCCGCATCGAGCGCCGCCTTACCGGCCTCATAGTCCGCGAGCCCCTGCTCGTATGCCGCTTTGCCCGCCTCATAGTCCGCGCGCTTGGACTCAAGCTGCTCTACTCCGGCGGCGAGGGTGTCAATCTGTTCGAGGGTTTCCGCTTTTTCGGCTTCCTTGGCCTGCTTGACGTCGACGACATCTGAGATGCCCAGTCCCCCCGCGACAAGCCCAAACAGACAAGCCAGAATCATCACGACGCTGCACAGCTTCAGAAGTTTTTGCCCTTTCATGTCAGATTAGTCCTCCCAACATTTTTATTCAGGGATTGTTTTTCCGAACAGCCCTCTCTGTTCGCTACACATATTGGAGTATATGCCAGACTATGTTAAAAAGCAAGCAAATAATGCACTGAATGTAAGAAAAAATAACTAGCAGCGCTAAAATGGCGCGCAAAATATGTGCAATACGGAGAAAAACATTGTGCAATATTACTAAGAATTAAATGTTTGTGAGCTGATTGACATATCAAGCGGCAGGTGGTATGATTAAATCCCACGAAAGTGGAGATCAAAGACAAGCTGAGGTGAGCGCACGTGGAAGGCGGTTCCGGACGAAGTTGCGGAACAAAACGTAGAGGATACGGCAAAGCGGGCGCGCTCTCGGCTGCAAGGCTATGAGCATGCCTTTTCTTCCGTGCGCGCTGCGCCGCCGTACCCTCATGGATACGGCGGCTTTTTGCTGCCCGGAAGGAGGGTATGACCATGACTGTAACCGTACTCAAGGCCCTTCTGAAGGAGAAGAGGCTGAGATCAATTCATGACGTATTGTCCATGTATAACCCCGTGGACCTCGCGGAGCTCCTCTCGGAGCTGGATGACCGCGAGCTTGCCACGGTGTTCCGCATCCTCGACAAGCCCAAGGCGGCCGAGGTGTTCACCTACATGGACAAGGACCTGAGGCAGGAGCTCATAAAGACCTTTTCGAGCGCTGAAATAAACAGCCTCTTTGAGGAGCTCTACGCTGACGACGCGGCGGATTTTCTGAGCGACATGCCTGCAAACTTTGTGACGCAGCTCCTGGAGAACGTCGGACCGGAGACGCGCCGGACGATAAATAATCTGCTGCAATACCCGGACGACAGCGCGGGCAGCATCATGACCGTTGAGTTCGTGGAGCTGGACCCGGAGATGACGGTGTCGGGCGCGCTGGACAAGATACGCCGCGTCGGCATAGACAGCGAGACGGTGTACAACTGCTACGCGGTGAAAAAGCACAAGCTGCTCGGCGTGGTGACGGCCAAGGACCTGCTCACGCACGAGGGCACGGAGCCCATAGCGCCGCTGATACTCAGCGACTACATCTCCGTCAAGACGACGGACGACAGGGAATATGTCGCCAATCTTTTCCGCCGCTACGGGCTGATAGCCCTGCCTGTCGTGGACACGGAGGGCTGCATCGTGGGCATCGTCACCTTTGACGACGCCATAGGCGTCCTCACGGAGGAGACGACGGAGGACATGCAGAAGATGGCCGCGATGGAAGCCAACACCGAGCCATATCTCAAGACCCCTGCGTGGAAGCACGCGAAGCACCGCATTGTCTGGCTGCTGGTGCTGATGCTCTCGGCCACCATCACGGGTGCGATAATCTCGAAGTACGAGGCGGCCTTTGCCGCGGTCCCACTGCTGGTGTCCTTCATCCCGATGATAATGGACACGGGCGGCAACTGCGGCTCCCAGAGCTCCACGCTGATAATCCGCGGCCTCGCGGTGGATGAGCTGCACTTTTCGGACACCTTGAAGGTGGTCTGGAAGGAGCTGCGCGTGGCGCTGCTGGTGGGCCTGGGCCTCGCCATAGCGGATTCCGCCTTTGTTATGCTGCGCTACGGCGACATACGGCTTGCAGGGGTGGTGTCGCTGTCCATGTTCTTCACGGTCATATGCGCCAAGGTCACGGGCGGACTGCTGCCCATTGCTGCAAAGCGCCTGGGCCTGGACCCGGCGCTGATGGCGGCGCCGCTCATCACCACCGTGGTGGACACTGTGGCGATGTTCATATACTTCACCATCGCGACGATGCTGTTCCAGCTTTAAAAAAAGCGCCGCAGACGTACAGTCTGCGGCGCTTTATGCTGCGCACGAATATTCAGTCATTCAGTCCGGAACCGGTGCGTTGACCTCGGAGGGCGCGCGGACGGTGAAGCCGTTGTCCTTGATATAGCTGAGCACGGAGGGCATGCAGGCATCCGTGGCATCGCAGCAGAGGATGCGCGCGTCGAGCCGCGAGGGGCGGTATTCGAGGTAGGCGGTTATGAGCGAGATGTAGGAGAGACCGGCGCCGTTTTGTATGCAGTCCGTGTCGTAATCCCAGAACACCAAGCCGGAGATATCCGCGACATGGATGCAGGCGGCGTCGTACTCGGGCGCGGAGGAGGCGATGAGCAGGGTCTTGACCCGTGCGGCGTCGAGCAGGAGGGAGGATATCTCGGCGTACTCGGCGCTGGGGTCCGTGGAGCAGAGCGCGCCCACGCTGTGGCCCTCGCCTACGATGCGGCGGACGGTGTCCGGGCTCTCGCGGATCTCGTCGGCGGTGAGGAAGAAGGCGCCGCTGACGCCGTATTCGGAAAGCGTGTCGAGCAGAGTGTCCGAGGGCAGGCCGACGAAGCTGAGATAGACAAGGCTTCCGGAATCGGAGGCTGTGCCTCCGCCACCCCAGGAGCCGTCGCCCGTGCCGCCGGAGCCGACATAGGCGTTGTAGCGGCTGACCATGAGCGGCTTGGCCGCGGTCAGGAACTGGCCGTCCGTGAGGAAGACGGAGCTGTCCTTTATGCGGCAGACGTCGCCGTGCTCACCGCCGTCGATGTAGGACCAGGAGAGGCCGTACTGCCCGCAGATGAAGTCGAGCGGGACGTATATCTGACCTCCGCGGCTGATGGGGGTTATGTTATAGTAAGTGCCGTTGCCGTCGTAGGTCTCGCCGGTGTTCAGGTCGAAGTAGAGCTGCTTGGACGAGGAGTAGAGCGAGGCGGTGTTGCTGCTCTGGTGGAATGAGTTGTAGATCTTGAAGTTTACAAATACGGTGTAGGGGACGTAGATGGTGGAGTTCTGCCAGTAGGGCTGGTATGCGAGCTCGAGCAGGTTGTCGTTCGTAGCGATAAAGCAGACGCCGGACCCGGAGGCCGAAGCGGCGCTCATGGCCGGCAGCAGGCAGAACACCAGGCAGACGATGAGGCAGATGGAAAGCAGTCTGCGCATGGCGATTCACCTCCAAAATTATTGCAAATATTCTACCATAAAAAAAGTGTCGCCGCAAGAAAACAAAAATCGAAAAAAACTCTTGACATATGGCGAATCATTTGGTATATTACAAAAGCCGCTTGTGGCCGAGTAGTTCAGTCGGTTAGAACGCTAGCCTGTCACGCTAGAGGCCGAGGGTTCAAGTCCCTTCTCGGTCGCCACTCCCCACGGCGAAAGCCGTGGGGAAAGCTATGCTGCTGTAGCTCAGCAGGTAGAGCGCATCCTTGGTAAGGATGAGGTCCCCGGTCCGAATCCGGGCAGCAGCTCCAGAAAGCACCTGACGAAAGTCGGGTGCTTTTTGTTTTAAGCACGACACTTGCGCTGGAATCATTGACACCTGCGCTGGAATCATTTATAATTTTACCATAATTGGTAAATTATATTTAATTTCAGAGGGGGTGAAAACAGTATGAAGAAACTGACGGCAATAGTTGTGTTCTGTGCGGCTTTGCTGCTCTCGGGTTGCGGTGCGAAAGCTGCGGAACCGGCTCCGCCCGAAACCACAGCTCAGCTTGAGCAGAGCGAGCGTATCGCGGAGCTGGAGGCGCGGCTCGAAGAAGCTGAGGCTGAACTGGCGCGGCTTGGAGAACAGAGCGAGTACGCCTATTACAACATGATCCGCGTCGACCCCGACTTCAGCCAGGCCATCGTGAACTGCCCTGATGGTATACTGACCTCGCCGGTCGAACCGGGGCTCAAGTGCGGTCATCCGATGGAAAACGAATACGTCGAGGTGGTCGCAAAGTGCCGCGTGAAGGAAAACGTTGCTCTTACAGAACCGCACGAGGAATGGCTGCTCATTGAGTGCGCCGTGATGGACGCTTCCGAAGGCTCGCTCGGCTGGATACCGGCGGAGTGCGCCGCGGAGTACACGGCCGAAAACATGGACACCGTCACTTGGCCGCTGAAGGTCGACGAGAGCAAGGCGGACTGGGACCATGGCCTCGTCAGCATCGGCTCCGTGGAGGACGGCGTCGCGCATATAGGCTATGCTGGCGGAAGCGAGGATATGCCGGCGGAGAGCATCCTTCGCCCCGAGCCTGGGGTCACCGGTTGGTTTGGCTGATACTCAGCGGCTGCTCTAAAAACTCAGCCAAAAGCTCAATGAGATAGTCAAGACCCGCAGTCTTTTGACTGCGGGTCTTATTTATATTCGGCTCACAGGAATCTGCGTATCGGTATGGTGACAACTCGGAGTATGAGGTACAGCAGCCACTTGAAAAAGCCCACACTGCGGGGGACATAGTTTTCGCCGTCGGTATATTCGCCGTCTTGGCTGATACTTCGGCTGAAGCTCTTGTCGTACTGCT
>OLZO01000506.1_pt1 | contig 20361 bp, 23 predicted proteins | sample 1644431 | NCBI WGS metagenome assembly OLZO01 (sample SAMEA103958145, study PRJEB25191) | human gut metagenome | biome: human-associated habitat [ENVO:00009003]; feature: intestine environment [ENVO:2100002]; material: feces | place: Germany | collected 2013/2015
TGCCTCTGGACTCCACCACCTTTGAAAAGGTGGACGAAACTTTCATTCGCGCGCGGAGCGCGCCGCGTTAGAGCAGGCAATAGTGGGAGCTGCGGAGCCAGCTTTTATCACCGAAGATCACGTTGAAGCTGTCGCTCAGGTCGGCAAAGGGGTATTGCGGGGCGCTCTGGTGGTAATACACCACGGTGCCGAACACCGTGCCGCTGCCCTCCAGCTCGACGCCGGCGTCATAGGTATAGGCCAGCCAGCCGTGCACGTCCTCCGCGCCGAAGGGTATCGAAAACTCCACATAGGGCTCGTACTGCGTGTGGCCCAGCTTCTCGAGAGAGTGCTCGTTCCAAAATAGGCCGAATTCGCCGAGCTCCTCCGCCTTCAAACCGCCGCCGAGGCTCACCTCCAGCGGCGCAGCCAGCTCCTCGCCGTCCTTCGTGTACAGCAGGCAGGCCGCAAAATCGCTCACGGCCTCGTTCCCGTCCGGCTCCGCCCGCAGCGCCTCCTGCAAGTTGAACCGCGGCGGCTCCAGCCAGCGGAAGGCCGAGTAAAACCGCGTCCGCCCGTCCGCAAGGTACACGGCCCAGACCCCGAGTTCCAGCCGCTCCGTGTCCGGCGTCTCAGCCGTGTTCTCGTCCGTTACCACGCCCTTCACCTCAGCTGCGCCCTCGCAGAGCGTGAGCTCCGCCTCCGTCAGTGACCCGGCCAGCCACTCCGGCATGCCCAGCTCCACCAGCTCGGCGCGCGCCTGCGCAGTTTCGGCCGTCTCGAAGGGCTCCGCCTCGGCGCTCTTCAGCCTCGGCCCGAGCAGAAGCGCGGGCACGAGCAGCGCCGCAATGACCAGCGCGTAGAGCGCGAACACGGCCCGGGCACTGAGCCGCACCGGCACCGGCGCTATCCGATAGCCCCGGCCCGCCAGCGCCCGGCCCTGGCGCCGCAGCAGCACGAGCAGAGCGATATACAGCGCGGCGGCCGAGAGCGCGCGCAGCCAGGCGTCCTCATAGCTCCGGGCAGGGGCAAGGGTCTCAAGCAGCGCTATGACGACGACCCCGGCATAGGCGGCCGCGGCCCAGAGCCCCAGGTCTTGCGGCCTTTCCACAGCCCCTATCTGATGCCTCCGGATATGACGACGCAGCAGTGCAAGCAGCGCGATATACAGCGCGGCGGCGACGAGCACGCGCGGCAAGGCGTTCCCATCGCTCCGGGCGGGGACAAGGGTCTCAAGCAGCGCTATGGCCACGACCCCGGCGTAGGCGGCAGCAGACCAGAACGAGAGGTCGCGGGGCCCTTCGCCCGATGTCGCGGAGAAGGCCGTGCGGATGCCGGAGCGCAGCCCCAGCAAAAGCGTGAAGTTCAGAACTATGCCAGCTGCCGATGTGAAATAGCCCAGCGCGCCGAAATATTCAGGGCGGACCGCACCCGCGGCGATGCCGAGCGCGCGCATTATGAGCAGCACGATGGATGCTGCATACGCTATTGCGAAGCCGCGCGCGCTGCGTCTCAGGCTGCGGAAGCCGAGGAACACGAGCACGGAGCCGACGCAGGGCAGAATGAATTGGAGATAGACAAGCTCCAGCCGGAAGGTCACGAGCGCGAGACCCCAGAGGATGTACTTCATGGCGCGGCTCCAGGGCTCGGCCTGCTCCTCAGGCGGGGGAGGGAGCTCGCCCGCGGCCTCGGCGAGCAGGAGGTCATATTCATGCTCGCTCACAGCCCCTCACCTCCCAGCTTTGCGCGCAGGCGCTTTTTGATCCGGTAGAGCCGCCCCTCGACGGCGCGCTCGGTCATCCCCAGCTCCGCCGCGAGCTGGGCGGTGGTCTGGAGATAGTAGTATTTGCGGTAAAAGAGCCGACGGTCGGCCTCTCCGAGCTCGGCGAGCGCGGCGCGCAGCCTTTCCGCGCGCTCACGGCGCAGCAGCTCCTCCTCGGGACCGGGCGCGGAGTCGGCCAGCTCCTCGCCTAGCGTTTCGGCGGCGAGGGCGCCCTTGCGGCGGCGCTCGCGCAGGCAGTCTATGGCCGTGCTTCGGCAGAGCAGCGAGAGCCAGGTGGACACCGCGCCGCGCGCCGGGTCGTAGTCGGGAAAGCGCTCCACGGCTCTGAGCCAGACCCGCGAGAGGCAGTCCTCGACCGCCTCATCCTCGCGCAGTATGCCCCGCGCGATGTATTCGAGCATGCCGGAGTATTGCTCCATCAGCTCCTCAAGTCGTATCTCCGCGTCCCTCACCCCCTCTCTATCCTTATATACGCGCCTCGACGGAAAATCCCACGCATTATCATACCGCATTTTTGGTTCCGGTGCGCAAAAAAAGAGCCGATGGGGAAAACCCATCGGCTCTCGCATATGTGGTTTACTCTTTCTCGAACATGTCCTTGCTCAGGCCGCAGACGGGGCAGACCCAATCGGCGGGGACATCTTCCCAGGCAGTGCCGGGGGCGACGCCGTTGTCGGGATCGCCGACGGCGGGGTCATAAACATAGCCGCAGGGGCAGACGTACTTATCCATTATATTCGCTCCTTTTAAATTATTGAAGGTGTATGCTTGGCAGAAGCGGCGCTCCAGTGGGCCACCGCATCTCAACTTACTTGGATTTTAGCAGAAAATCCCCTGTATTGCAAGCAATATCTGAAGGTAGCTTACTTACAGGACGTTGTTGGCATAACAAATAAGGGCTGTCCGTCATGCCTTAGTCTCTGAAATCAAAAAGGTCTTTCGGCTGAATGCCAAGTACTTCACACATTTTGAACATCACGTCAAATGAAACTCCGACGTTGCCAAGCTCTATCGCGCTGATATGGCTCCGGTCTATATCTACCAGCTCTGCAAGCTGGAGCTGTGTCAGCTTTCGACGTTTGCGATAGTACACCACATTCAAGCCGAACTTTTCATATAAGCCTTTGTATTCTGCTTTCATGCAGCTCACCTCATCCTTAATAATAAGGTGAGCATAAGCAGCAATAAACCTTGTTAAACAACCGAAGCGCTATTGACACAAGTCATTTTGCAGACTATAATTTCCTTGGTATAATTTATGAAGGAGTTGTGGAATCAAGATGAAGAACACGAGGGCCAGGGAGATTTGCTCATTATTGACAAGCGCCATTTTACTGATTTTTGCTTTCTCTGCCTGCGGGGCTCAAACTCCGGAGAAACAGATCCTTGGAGAATGGAATTCTGCTGACCGCGAAATTGTGTGGATATTTTACGAGGATGGAAATATGGTCGGTGGAGACGGGGGTGATTATGACGGCGGCCAATGGTCTATCGATGATACGACGCTCAGCATAAGCGCGGTTTATGAAACCGTTGTTTTCAATTATGAATTAGACGGAAGAACACTCAAACTGTATGAAAACGGTGAATTGACCGGGATACTCTACAAAGTAACAGACAAACCGATAGATTTTACTTATTCTGCTGATATGGAGTCTGAGCTTGTAGCCCGCCTGGAGGACTCTGAAACGTTTTCGCAGATTCTGTCAAGGTTTGATAACCTGACTTCATACGTACACACAGGAAGCGAAGGCAATATAAACGAGAATGGCGACGTTGGTATTTACTATACGATTGAGTGCGCCATTCCATACAAATATGTGACCGAAGAAGACTCTTACGCCGTGTCCTTCGCGTACTCTCCTTTTGCCGACGACTTCTATTATGACGGCGGCGCGAACTTCCCCGAGGAGAAAGAATACATATGGGATGAAGCCGGCGTGGCCGGTGAAATCGACGTCGACTTTTTTGCCGAACTCTATCCCGATGAAAACGTGGTTGCCTGCGAGCTAATTCAGATAGAGACAGAGGAAAAGCGCGCAGATATGACATTTCATGTTTCCATTGATGAGAGCCACAGCTACGCGCTTGAGCATAAGGTTTGTGAAGTATCCGTCAGCTATTATGCAGACACCGATACATATGATTCCGATTCGGGGCGCGACTGGATTGAAAATACTTTCGATTGGACGAATATGTGCGGAACCTGGAGCTACGCTAACGAAAGGTATGCTTTAAGCGTGACGATACACTCTATCGACGATGTGAATAAAAGCATTGACATGTCGTGGGAATTCGACGGCATAAGCGGCCGGGACACTTACGAATTCAGCCGAGACTGGAATGGATCATTTGGGGTGACAGTCAAAAACGAGGATAATGGGATCGCGTTCAGCATCTGGTTTGACCCGGACGATGGGGTCAGTTATAACTATAACGATATGAGCAAGATCGGCTGATGCGTCTGCCTTAACGTGGCTGCACCCATTACATCAAAAAGAGAGGGAACCGGTTTCCCGATTCCCTCTCAAAAAGTGCTTCTTTATCCGGTTTGGATTAGCCGAAGTAACGCTCCAGCAGGCCCTTGAAAGCCTTGCCGTGACGGGCCTCGTCGCGAGCCATCTCGTGAACGGTGTCGTGGATGGCGTCGAGATTCAGCTGCTTCGCGAGCTTGGCCAGCTCGAACTTGCCGGCGGTGGCGCCGTTCTCGGCCTCAACGCGCATCTCGAGGTTCTTCTTGGTGGAGTCGGTGACGACCTCGCCCAGCAGCTCGGCGAACTTCGCGGCGTGCTCGGCCTCTTCCCAGGCGGCCTTCTCCCAGTACAGGCCGATCTCGGGGTAACCCTCGCGGTGAGCGACGCGGGCCATGGCCAGGTACATGCCGACCTCGGTGCACTCGCCCTCAAAATTCATGCGGAGACCGGAGATTATCTCGTCGGGGGAACCCTGAGCGACGCCGACAACATGCTCGGCAGCCCAGGACATCTCGCCCTGCTCAACCTTCTTGAACTTCTCGGCCGGAGCCTTGCACTGCGGGCACTTCTCCGGAGGAGTGTCGCCCTCGTGTACGTAACCACAAACGCTGCAGATCCACTTTGCCATGATGTTTTTCCTCCCGTAATTTATAATTGTTTCTGAATATGTTATGTAAAAAACGGCTAGACCGCCGTTTTTTGCCCGTTCAGGCAGTTTTGGCAGGTTCCGGAGAAGCTCAGGGAGTGACCCGTCACCGAGCCGCCCGTCTCGCGCTCGACCTCCTTGTCCAGCGCGCTGAGGCAGGGGGAGCAGACGTCCAACACCCGGCCGCATTCGGAGCAGATGAAGTGCGCGTGCGGCCGCGTATCCGCGTCGTACCGCTCCTGTCCCGCAACTGTGCCGACGCTCACAACATCGCCGTCGCGGACGAACATCGCCAGATTCCGATACACCGTGCCGAGACTCAGGTCCGGATACTCCTGCTTCAGCCTCGAGTACAGCATCTCAGCGCTCGGATGCTCCGTCGTGTTCCGCAGGGCCTCAAGTATAGCTTCTCGTTTTTTGCTGTACTTGCGCGCCTCCATTGTTACCTCCAAAACAATAATAATTCTTATTACGATGTGATAATACCACAGCCCTGCGCGTTTGTAAAGAGCTATTTTGAATTTTCCTCAGATTTTTTTGGGGCCTGCGCGCGGCGAAGGTTGGAGGAGATATCGGCGAGGGCGGCGGCGGCCTCCATGTCGCAGCGGCGGGCCATATCCGCGATGGAGACCATGCCGACGAGCCTGCCGCCGTCGACGACGGGCAGGCGGCGGACCTGATCGCCGCGCATGAGGCGCGCGGCCTCGGAGACGTCGGCTCCGGGCGAGGCGGTGACCACGCCGCGGCTCATTATCTCGCGTATCTCCAGCGTTCTGGGGTCGGCTCCGGCGGCGACGCAGCGGAGCACGATGTCGCGGTCGGTGATGATGCCGCGCAGCTTGCCGCTGTCGTCCGTTACGGGCAGCGCGCCGAGGTTCATGCGCTTCAAAAGCCGCGCCGCGGCGATCACCGGTTCCTTCTGGCCTATGCTCACGACCCTGCCGGACATTATATCGGATACCTTCATTATAAAAAAATACCTCCCGGTACGTTCTAACAGGATTCTTGACGCGCCGGGAGGCAAATATTCAATTCTCCGCCACAAGTTTCAAAAGCGCGGGCCCCACGGCGTCGGCATAGAGCCTGACGGCCGTCAGCGCCTCCTGGAGCGTGTTCCCGCTCGAGCCTACCTCGAGTATCATGGAGCCGGTGGTGAGCTGCTGGTTGTAGCGCTCCTTCGTCACGGATATGGGCCGGGCAAGGGTGGGGTACTTGGCGTTCACCGCCTGCTGGAGATAGAGCGCAAGGCGGAGATTCTGCTCCCAGTTTGGATGCTCCAGACCGCCCTCGCCGGTGCCGACCAGCATCATGAGCTGGGATGAGGTCTGTCCGTCCAGCTCGGCCATGGTCTTGTAGGTCACGTCCCCGTCGCCGAGGGCGTCGCGGTGCAGGTCTATGACTATGGCGATATCCGGGTACTCGGCGAGATACTCCTCTATCGCAGCGCCGGAGCGGGAGTAGGAGCCGGTGTAGCTGGGGTAGTCGTATATCTCGCGGTCGTGCAGCACCGAGAGCCCCTGCGCCTCGAGCGCCGCGGCCAGCTCGTCGCCGACGCGCACTACATTATAATTAAGATCCTCTGTGCGGTAGCTGTCCGACTCCTCGTACTGGTTGTACCTGTCCGGCGTATAGGCCTCGCTGCCGTGGGTGTGGACTATGAGTATCTGCGGCCCCTCCGCAGGCAGCACCTGCGTTGGCCCGAGCTTCACGAGCTCGCCCACGTCTATGTCGTAGCTGGTGGAGTTTTTGATGGAGAGTCCGCTGTATATCGTGGTCTCCACTATGTTTCCGTCCTCCGCGCCCTCGACTACCGGCTCCGGCGTCTCCTCCGGCTCGGGCGTGGGGCTCGGGCTGTCGAGGACGATGGAGGGATAGACCGGGTCGGTCGCCGCCGCGGCGGAGGTCTCGGCGGGCTCCGACTCATGCGTACCGAGCTCCAGATCTATGCTTGCGGACACTATGCGCCCGCTCAGCGCCTCGCCCAGCTTTGCCGCCAGCGCCTCGCCCGTGCCGCCGGCGAGCAGCGCCCGCGCGCCGATGAGCAGTACGCCGGCAGCCGCCAGTTTCTTTGCCCAGCCCATGCCGTCACCCCCTCAGGAACAGCTTATGCCCCGTCCGCGGCGAAGATGACAGGCCCTCCCGGCCTTGCGATGAAACAAAATTTGTGGTATATTATTCCGGCGCATCGCGCGAAGATAGACATAATACGTCGAATACTGACGGAAGGGAAGACAAGATAATGGTCCATGTTTACAGGCCCCGCGGCGTTTGTTCGCATGAAATGCGGGTGGAGGTCGAGGACGGAATAATCCGGAAAGTAGAGGTAAAAGGGGGATGCAGCGGCAACTTGCAGGGCATTTCCAAGCTTGTGGTGGGGATGGACGCCCGCGAGGCAATCTCCAGGATGGAGGGCATCCGCTGCGGGATGAAGCCCACATCATGTCCCGATCAGCTCTCAAAGGCCCTGCGCGAGTGCCTTGAAAAAGCATCAAATTGATTTACATAATATCTCGAAATAATTACAAAGGTAACAAAATTCGAGGTTTTTGTCACCCAAACTTGCGTAATTGCAAAAAAATTTAAGTCGATTTCCGTCGAAAGGAAAAAGTTCGGCAAGAAGCACAACACAATATGTAGATTGAAAACGCGAAATACGTCCAAATAAGCCAGATAATGTGGTGCGTTGTTTACTATAATTAAATTTGCGAAACTCAGTTTATGCAAAATGCCGATTGAATTTGCCATGCATTTTTGACTATAATTATTGCAGGAATCGGTTTTTGATATCCGAGCGCCCGCTCCGGCGGGGGCAAGGGAGAATAAACTGAGGTGCAAAATGGCCAAAAGGACAAAAAACAATATCATCGTACTTATTGCGCTGGCTGTGCTGTGCCTGACGGCGAGCGGTTCCTTCTGGACCGGCGGACAAGCCGAGGCGGTGTATTCGCCTCCTGCCTGGGACCTTCCGGACGTTGCGGAGGCTGAAGCTGAGGAATCGGCGGAGCCTTCCCCGGAGCCGACAGAGCCGCCTGTGGAAGACTTTGGCGGCACGCTTGCTGCACTGTACATAAACGGCGCTTACAGCACGGAGTGCCGCATAATTGACGGCAAGGTGCGCATGACGCTCAAGGAGTTCGCGGAGGTTACGGGCCTCGCCTACTCGTCGGGCAAGCTGGACGGCATACAACTCAACCTCGCCGAGAGCGGGGAATACGTCGAAGTGAACGGCCGCTACCTCTACCTTGAAGGTGGTCTGCTGGTGATAGACGGCACGGAGCTCTGGCCTGTGAGCGAGCTCTGCCGCATCTTCAGCTTCACCGTGACCTGGGACAGCGCCACGTCGAGCGTGAACATCGACACCACGAAAAAGGAGCTCCTCGCGTCCGGGGACAGCTTCTATGCCGAGGAGGACGTCTACTGGCTCTCGCGCATAATCTACGCCGAGAGCGGCAACCAGCCGCTGGAGGGCATGCTGGGCGTGGGCGATGTGGTGATGAACCGCGTGGCCTCCGGCGCCTTCCCGAATACGGTCAAGGAGGTCATTTTCGACTCGCGTTACGGCGTGCAATTCTCGCCCGTGGAGACGGGCAGCATCTACTCCGAGCCGAGCGAGGAGTGCGTCATCGCCGCGAAGCTCTGCCTCGAGGGCTACGACATAGTCGGCGGCGCGCTCTACTTTGTGAACCCGGACATAGGCGTGTCGAGCTGGTTCAGGCAGACGCGGACATTCGTTACGAGCATAGGCGACCACGACTTTTACGCGTGATTGTAATTTATCGCGCGGCATGATATAATACCGGGCGCACATCGTGCGTCCGGTATTATTTTGAGGTGATTTTGATGGAAAACATCCTGCGCTCCGGCTTTGCAGAGCTGGGCATAGCCGCGCCCGAGACGGCCTATGCGCGCCTTCGCACATACTATGAGCGGCTGACGGAGGTCGGCTCGGTGATGAACCTCACGGCGATAGAGGGCGAGGGCCCCGTTGCGCGGCTGCATTTTCTGGACAGCGCGGCGCTTTTGAACTACGCCGACTTCACAGGTGCGCGCGTTGTGGACGTGGGCACGGGCGCGGGCTTTCCGGGCCTGCCGCTGGCCATACTGCGCCCGGACGCGGACTTCACGCTGCTGGACAGCCAGATGAAGCGCATAGACTTCATCGCGGAGACGGCGGCGCTGCTGGGTCTTGAGAACACGCGCTGCGAGGCGATGCGCGCGGAGGAGGCCCAGGCGGAGTACCGCGAGGCCTTCGACATAGCTGTGAGCAGGGCGGTAGCGCGGCTGAACGTGCTCTGCGAGCTCTGCCTGCCCTTTGTGCGCGTGGGCGGGAGCTTCGTCTCGATGAAGGCAGCCGACTGCGCGGAGGAGGTCGCGGAGGCGGCAAAGGCCATAGAGACCCTGGGCGGCGCGGCGCCCGAGATAAGGACGTATACCATCCCCGGCACGGACCTCGTCCGGGCCGCGGTGGTCATAAAAAAGACGGCGCCGACGCCGGCGAAGTATCCCCGGCGCTGGGCAAGAATTTCCAAACAGCCGCTGTAAGGAACATTTCCGTCCCCTGCGGCGTCTGAAAAGCGAACCCTTTGGCATATGGAGGTCTGGCATGAAAATGAAAAAACTGATATCGGCCCTGCTCGCGGTCTGCCTGCTGGCAGGCGCGGTTCCGGCGCTTGCAGTGGACGCGGGCGAGGCGCGTGCGGTCATCGGCGCGAACCTGACGGACGAGCAGATAGCGGACGTGTACGCCAACTTCGGCGTGAAGCGCGGCGACGTGACGGAACTGCGCGTGACGAATGCGGACGAGCGGAAATATCTCGAGGGCTACGTCGACGAGTCGGTCATCGGCACGAACTCGATCTCCTGCGTGTACATTGAGGTGCTCGAGGAGGGCGAGGGCCTGGACGTGACGACCTCGAACATCAACTGGTGCACCTCGCAGATGTACGTGAGCGCGCTGGCGACGGCGGGCATAACGGACGCGAAAATAATCGTGGCGGCGCCCTTTGAGGTGTCGGGCACGGCGGCGCTTACGGGCGTGTACATGGCGTATGAGGACATCACGGGCGAGGAGCTGGACGAGACGGCGAAGCTCGTGAGCACTCAGGAGCTGACGCTGACGGCGGAGCTGGCGGACCAGATAGGCAGCTACGACTCGGTGGAGATAGTCAACGAGCTCAAGCTCCTCCTCGGCGAGACGCGGAACATGACGGACGAGCAGCTGCGCTCGGAGATAGTGTCGATAGCCTCGGACTTCGGCGTGACGCTGACCGATACGCAGATAGATCAGCTCATAAGTCTCTGCCGCGCGCTTGAGAAGCTCAACCCGGACGAGTTGAAGGAAAAGGTCGAGTCGGTGCAGAATACCATCGCCAAGCTCGGCCAGGCGAAGGAGACCGTGTCGAACTTCACCAGCGTCAAAAACGTCTGGAATTCGATAGTCGACTTCTTCAAGGGCATCTTCGGCTGATAAAAATGAGATCCCCCGACGCATATGCGCCGGGGGATTTTTTTATTCGCTCAGGGCGGAGAGCAGTTCCGATGTGGTGCGGTTTAAGAGGGGGTGGCGGAGATTAGGGGCGATCTGGTTGAGGGGGCGGAGGACGAAGTCGCGCTCCGGGATGCCGGGGTGGGGGATGGTCAGCTCGGGCGTGTCGATGACCTCATCGTCATAGTACAGTATATCCAAATCCAGCGTCCGCGGGCCCCAGTGGATGAGGCGCTCGCGGTGCGCCGAGCGCTCTATCTCATGCAGCGCGTCGAGCAGCTCCTCCGGCGTCAGCAGCGTCTCCAGCTCCAGGCAGCCGTTCAAAAAGTCGTCCTGCTCCACGCCGCCGAAGGGGGGCGTCACGATGAAGTCAGACACCGCGCCCACGCGGCAGTCTGGGAGCGCGCGCAGCGCCTCCACCGCGCCGTTCAGATACGCCCGCTTGTCGCCCATATTCGAGCCCAGCGCGATGTAGGCCCGGTGCCAGTGGCGCTCTATCCGCACCGACACGCTCTCCAGCGGCAGACCCACCGGCGCCCAGGGCTTCTTGAGCTCGAAGCTCAGGCCACGGATCAGCGGCCAGCGCAGCAGCACCGCCCGCGCCGTCTGCTCCGCCGCGGCCTCTATGAGCTTATACGTGTGCTCCTTCATGTACTCCGTCACGAACGCGCAGACCTCGCCGTAGTGTACCGAGGCCGTCAGCTCGTCGCTGAGCCCCGCGTTCCGCGTGTCCACAAAGAGGCGCAGCGACACGAGGAACTTCTGCCCCAGCCGCGTCTCCTCAGGGAACACCCCGTGGTTTGCAAATACCTCGAGGTTTTCAACTATTATCTCGTCACAGCCGCGCATCAAAGCCGGCCTCCCTTCGTATCGCGAGCGCCATCCGCGCCGCGCGGAGATTTTCCTTCACGTCGTGCACGCGCACAAAGGCCGCGCCGCGCAGCACGCCCGCCACCGTCGTGGCGATGGTGCCCTCCAGCCGCTGATCGGCGGGGAGGTCCAGCGTCAGACCGATGACCGACTTGCGCGAGGCCGCGAGCAGCACCGGGCAGCCGAGCGTCAGCAGCTCGTCGAGCCGGTTCATCGCTATGAGGTTTTGCTCATAGCTCTTGCCGAAGCCTATGCCCGGGTCGAGCACGATTCTCGAGCGCGCGATGCCCGCGCGGTCAGCTATGGCGAGCGTCTCGCGCAAATCGGAGAGCATGTCGGCCATGAAGTCGGCGTACTCGGCCCGCTCCCGGTTGTGCATCAGGCAGCAGGCGGCACCGGTCTCGGCTATGAGCGCGGCCATCTCGCCGCTGTCATGGCGGAGGCCCCATATGTCGTTGACCATGTCCGCCCCGGCTTCGAGCGCGGCGCGGGCGACGGAGGCCTTGTAGCTGTCTATGGACACGGGCAGGCCCGTCTCGCGCTTCACCGCCTCGATCACGGGCAGGACGCGCGCGGCCTCTTCCTCTGCGCTCACGGGCGTGTGCCCCGGGCGGGTGGACTCGCCGCCTATGTCGATTATGGCGGCGCCCTCTTCGGCCATGCGCCCGGCCTGACGGAGCGCGGCGTCGCGCTCCGTCCAGAGCCCGCCGTCAGAAAAGGAATCCGGCGTGACGTTCAGGATGCCCATGACGTACACGCCGTTTTCCGTATCGAATTCGCGATTACCTATTAACATATCTCACCTGCCGAGCATGTGCCAGAAGCTCTCCCGCAGCGCCGCGTCCGTCTCGAACACGCCGCGCGCGGCTGTGGTCACGGTCTTGGAGCCGGGCTTTTTGATGCCGCGCATGGTCATGCACATGTGCTCGGCCTCCACAAAGACCATGACGCCCTTCGGCGCGAGGTTCTGCATGAAGGCGTCGGCAATCTGAGCCGTCATGCGCTCCTGGAGCTGGAGACGCTTTGCGTAGACCTCGACCGTGCGGGCTATCTTGCTCAGGCCCACAACCTCGCCGTTCGGGATGTACGCCACCGCCGCCGTGCCGTAGAAGGGGAGGAGGTGGTGTTCGCACATCGAGTAAAAGCGGATGTCTTTCTCGAGGACGATGCCGCCCTCCTCAACGTGGAAGCGTACGCCGAGGTGCTCGGCGGGGTCCTCGGAGTAGCCCGCGGCCAGCTCCGAGTACATCCGCGCTATCCTGTCGGGGGTCTCGATGAGGCCCTCGCGCTGCGGGTCCTCGCCGATGCCCTCGAGCAGCAGGCGGACGCCGCGTTTTATCTTTTCTGCATCCATTTTGATGGGTTCTCCTTCCCGGGCGCGCCCCGGGTATCAGTATTCGTTGAAGCCGTATTCGTAGGGGATGGTGAGGTTCGCGCCGGTGAAGCTGCCCTCGAGCTTGGAGATGGTGCGCTCATATTCCTCGCTGCCCTCGGCATAGGGCACGGGCTGGTAGTTGTTGCCGTCGACGACGCCGGAGGAGGCGCAGGGGATGAGCTTCACGTTCGTCACGGAGACGGAGCCGTCCGTGTCGCGCGTGACCTCCAGCTTGGCGATGACGGTGTCCTTGTCGCGCGGGTTGGTGTTGCCGCCGAAGGACCAGTTGCCCATGGAGTAGAATATGTAGTGGTCGTTGTAGACCTCGATGGGCTGAAGCGTGTGCGGGTGCGAGCCGTAGACCACGTCAGCGCCAGCGTCGATGGCGGCGTGGCCCTGCTCGAGCTGGAGCGCGTTCACGTCGTAGGAGCCCTCGTCGCCCCAGTGGAGGGCGGCGATGATGAACTCGGCCCCGGCCTCCTTGAGTGCGGCGATGCCCGCCTGTATCTGCGCGGTCTTGCCGAAGGAGACGGCGTAGACGCCTATCTTGAGGCCCGATTCCGTCTCGTAGATGCTGTACTCGTCGCGGCCCGCGTAGCCTATGCCGGCCTCGTCCAGCGTGGCCTTGGTGTCGGCATAGCCCTGCTCGCCGTAGTCCTCGACGTGGTTGTTGCCGAGCGTCACGAACTCCACGCTGCCCAGCGTGAGGATGTCCACATAGGAGGGCGGGGCGCGGAAGGTGAAGTTCTTGTCGGCGGGCACGTCGTAGTCCGAGAGCACGCACTCGAAGTTCGCCATGGTGAAGTCGTCGTCCTCGAAATACTGTATGGTCTTTTCAAAGACGTAGCCGAGGTTGTCGGCGGTGACGACGTTCTGATAGGCGACGGAGGAATTGCGGTAATAGGGCACGGCGTCGGGCGTGATGTCGCCTATGAAACTGATGTTGAACACCTCTGGCTCGGCCTCGGGGCTGGGGGAGGCGGAGGGCGCAGCGCTCTCGCCGGGGGAGTCCGTGTCCTCGCCGTTTCCGGCGGACATGGAGGGCGGGCTGGTTGGCCCGTCCGTCTCGACTGCGGCGGCCTCGCCGAAGTGCAGGCTGCCGCCCATCAGCACGAAAAACGCGCAGAGCACGACCGCCAGCAGGGTTTTAAGCAGTTTGTTGATATCACTCGCCCGCTTTCATAGCAAGGTAGGCGTTGATGAAGCCGTCGATATCTCCGTCCATGACGGCGTTGATGTTGCCGTTTTCAAAGCCCGTCCTCGCGTCCTTGGCGAGGGTGTAGGGCATGAAGACATAGGAGCGGATGGCGCTGCCGAAGTCTATCTTCATCTGGACGCCCTTGATGTCGCTTATCTTCTCGAGGTGCTCGCGTTCCTTGATCTCGGCCAGCTTGGCGCGGAGCATCTCGCGGCAGTTCTCGAGGTTCTGGAAGTGGCTGCGCTCGACCTGGCTGGAGACGACGATGCCGGTGGGTATGTGCGTGAGACGGACGGCGGAGGAGGTCTTGTTGACCTTCTGACCGCCCGCGCCGGAGGAGCGGAACACGTCCATCTTGATGTCCTCGTCGCGGAGCTCTATGTCGCCGGTGTCGGTTATCTCGGGCATGACCTCGACGGCGGCGAAGCTGGTCTGGCGGCGGCCGGAGGCGTCGAAGGGGGAGATGCGCACGAGACGGTGTACGCCGTGCTCGCTCTTGAGATAGCCGTAGGCGTTCTCGCCCTCAATCTTGATGGTGGCGGACTTGATGCCCGCCTCCTCGCCGTCCTGCCAGTCCATGAGCGTGTAGGTGTAGCCGTGGCGCTCGGCCCAGCGGGTGTACATGCGGTAGAGCATCTGGGCCCAGTCCTGGGCCTCGGTGCCGCCAGCGCCGGGGTGGATGGAGAGTATGACGTTGTTCGCGTCGTACTCGCCGGAGAGCAGGGTGGAGAGGCGCATGGCCTCGAGGTCGCCCTCAAGCTTGGCGTAGTCCGACTCCAGCTCGGCGAGCATGGAGTCGTCGTTCTCCTCGAGCGCCATCTCGCAGATGACCATGAGGTCGTCCCAGGTGGAGCAGAGCTTCTCGTACTTCTCACACTTCTGCTGGAGCTGTTTCATGCGCTTTTGCACCTTCTGGCTTCGGTCGAGGTCGTTCCAGAAGCCGTCCTTCGCGCTCTCGGCCTCGAGCTCGGCGATCTCGCTCTTCGCGTCCCCAAGCTTGAGCGCCGCGCCCAGCCCATCCAGCGTGGGGCGGATGTTGTTCAGTTTTACCTTATATTCCTCAAATTCAAGCATATCTTCAACCGCTTTCCAAAAAATTAGCCCTACTATTATATCCAATACTTCACCTCTTGTAAATACGAAACTTTCCGGCCGGCACTCTGCCCGGACGCTGGGGCGGAAAGGCGGCGACGGACCGGATCACTGTTTACAGCTTATGCAATTTATGGTATAGTAAAAGCGTATCAAACCCAGAAAAATGACGGAGAAAGGTCGGGTGACCGCTCCTGTGAAACTGACAAAAAGAGCCAGAATTATCACCGCGCCCGTGCTTGTCCTCGTGCTTGCGCTCGCGGTGTTCGCCGCGCATCAGCTCCGGCGGGAGCTGACGGCGTGCTTTGAATGGCCGGATGTCGAGCTGCTGGTAGAGGACGAGCCGCAGCCGGACTATGCGTATTCTGAATTCTACGGCGGGGACAGGCCCTTTGTGAACATCTGCACCGGCGCCGACCTGCTTTTCCGCGACAAGCGCGGGACAGACTACTACTACGTCCCCTCGCTGGAATATATCGGCATGCTCTTTATGCCGGAATACGCACATTGCGTCATCCGCGCCCCGTCGGACACGGAGTATCTCTCCATATCCTGCTCCCAGGGCGGGCTGAACAAGGGCCCCCGAAGCGTCTCTGTCTACCGCCTTTCGCTCGAAACCGCGGAGAAGCTGCCGCAGCATCCCTGGGACGACGGCACGACGCTGCTGCCTCCGGCAGCGTACGGGACGGAGGTCCCGCTCGAGAAGCACGGCGGGAGTTACCGCATTTATGAGCCGGAGCTGGACTGCGTATATGTCTGCCGAAGCGTCTGGGACAACGGCGTGGCAGAGCACGCCTGGCTGGTGACAGAGGAATAGCGCGCATCGCGTCATCGCCGCCCAATGGAGGCCGGCGGGATGGCTGTGAGCATACAACAACAAAACAAAAAAGCAGACCGGACGGCCCTTTTCGGGCTGCCCGGTCTGCTTTTTCCCTGTCGCGTTTCAGGAAAATACAGGCTGGGCGCGAAAAAACTTCTTTTACCATCTATGAATTTGGAGAAGCATTTGGTATAATGTCAGCGGAGAGGGCCACCGGGCCCATCACTAGAGAGAGGACGATGAATTTGATCTCACACGGCAAAGAGGTAAAGGTATTCGCGGGCAACTCCAACCTTCCGCTCGCGCAGGCCATATGCGACAGGCTGAGCAAGAAGCTCGGCGACTGCAAGGTTTCCGCATTCGCTGACGGGGAAGTCTCGCTCGAGCTCAGGGAGCCCGTGCGCGGCGCGGACGCGTTTATAGTCCAGTCCACCTGCAAGCCCGTCAACGACAGTCTCATGGAGCTGCTGGTCATGATAGACGCCATGAGGCGCGCCTCCGCGGGGCGCATAACCGCCGTCATCCCGTACTTCGGCTACGCCAGGCAGGACCGTAAGGCCAAGAGCCGCGACCCCATCTCGGCCAAGCTCGTCGCCAACCTCATCACCGAGGCCGGCGCGGACCGCGTCCTCACCATGGACCTCCACGCCGCCCAGATACAGGGCTTTTTCGACATCCCCGTGGACAACCTCTTCGGAGCGCCCATACTCGGCAACTACTACCTCAAGCAGTGCGGCCGCGGCAATGAGGACTTCATGGTCGTCTCGCCTGACGTCGGCAGCGTGGCCCGTGCCCGCGCCTTCGCGCAGAAGCTGGACATGCCCCTTGCCATTGTCGACAAGCGCCGCCAGAAGGCAAATTCCTCCGAGGTCATGAATATAATAGGCGACGTGCGCGGCAAGAACGTCATTCTGCTCGACGACATGGTCGACACCGCCGGCAGCCTCTGCCACGCGGCGGACGCCCTCGTCGAAATAGGCGGAGCGAAGGAGATATACGCCTGCGCTTCCCACGGCGTGCTCTCCGGCCCCGCGCTCGACAGGATAGAGAAGAGCCCCATAAAGGAGCTCGTGCTGCTCGACACCATCCCCTATCCCAAGGACAAGCCCGAGTGCGGCAAGATACGCTATCTCTCCGTCGCGCCCATCTTCGCCGAGGCGATAGAGCGCATATACGAGGAAGTCTCCATCTCCTCGCTCTTCGACTGATATGCTGTTCGGAGCCAGGGGCGGCGCGGAGTGGCTGTTCGTATTTCTGGGCAACCCCGGGCCGAAGTATGCCGGGACGCGGCACAACGCGGGCTTCATGGTCGGAGAGGCGCTCTCCAAGCGCCTGGGCGTGAAGATAAACCGCGCGAGGTGGCGTGCGCTGACCGCCACGGCGGATGTGGGCGGGCACAAGGTGCTGCTCATGCTGCCGCAGACGCTGATGAACCTCTCGGGCGAGGCCGTGGGCCCCGCGGCGAAGTTCTACAAGATACCGCCGGAGCGGGTGCTGGTGTTCTCGGACGAGATGGCCCTGCCTCCGGGCTCGCTGCGCATCCGGGAGGGCGGAAGCGCAGGCGGGCACAACGGCCTCAAGAGCATCATCGCCGCGCTGGGGACGGATAAGTTCCCGCGCATGAGGCTGGGCGTGGGCGAGCCGCCCCACCCGGATTACGACACGGCGGACTGGGTGCTCGGCAGCCCGAAGGGGAAGGACGCCGAGCTCCTTGCAGACGCCGTATCGCGCGCCGCGGAGGCCGCGGAGTGCTATGTGACCGAGGGCCCGGAACGGGCCATGAGCAAATATAACCGCAAAGCCTAGCAATATACAGGCATCGCCCGGGGGTACGCTCCCGGGCGGCGCCAAAACGTCAGGGGGGAAATGTGTGAACAGAAAATGCATTGCGATGCTCCTCGCGGGCGGGCAGGGCTCGAGGCTCTACGCGCTCACGAAGGACGTGGCAAAACCCAGCGTTCCCTTTGGCGGGAAGTACCGCATAATAGACTTCCCGCTGTCCAACTGCGCAAACTCCGGTATCGACGTGGTCGGCGTGCTCACACAGTACAGACCGCTCCAGCTCAACAGCTACATAGGCAGCGGTCAGGCCTACGACCTCGACAGCTCCGACGGCGGCGTGTTCATCCTGCCGCCCTATCAGAGCGCGGGCGAGAAGGGCTCCTGGTTCTCCGGCACCGCCAACGCCATCTATCAGAACATAGGCTTCATCGAGAACTATGACCCGGAAAACGTGCTCATACTCTCCGGTGACCACATCTATAAGATGGACTACTCCGACATGCTGCGCGAGCACGTGGAGCACGGCGCGGACTGCACGATAGCGGTCATCCAGGTCTCGATGGAGGAGGCCTCCCGCTTCGGCATCCTCTCCACGGGCGAGGACGGCTTCATAAACGAGTTCGAGGAGAAGCCGAAGCAGCCCAAGAGCGACCTCGCCAGCATGGGCATCTACATCTTCAACTGGAAGAAGCTCAGGCAGTACCTCATCGAGGACGAGGCCGACCCCAACTCGAGCAAGGACTTCGGCAAGAACATCATCCCCAAGATGCTCGCCGACGGGCAGAAGATGTGGCCCTACCGCTTCCAGGGCTACTGGCGCGACGTGGGCACCATCGTCAGCCTCTGGGACGCGAACATGGATATGCTCTCGCCCAAGCTCATAGACCTCTACAACCCCGACTGGCCCATCCGCTCCAAGAGCCCGACCAAGCCGCCGCACTACGCGGGGCCGGACTCTAAGATAATCCACTCCATAGTCACCGAGGGCTGCGAGATAGAGGGCCGCGTGGAGAACAGCGTGCTCTCGAGCTCGGTGCGCGTGGGCAAGGGCGCGAACGTGGTTTACAGCATCCTCATGCCCGGCGCCGTCGTTGAGGACGGGGCCGAGGTCATGTACGCCATCATCGGCGAGAACACCAAGGTCCGCGCGGGCGCCAAGGTCGGCACGGAGCCGGACGGCTCCGAGAGCTGGAACGTCGCGACCTGCGGCCCCGGCATCGAGATAGGTGCCGGCGCGGTGATAAAGGCGGGGGCCATGATCTATGACAGCGTGCCCGCCGGGGAAGGAGGCGGAGACTGATGGTCAATCTTCACGGACTGATTCTTGCGGACCGCACTGAGACCGGACTCAACGAGCTGGTCGCGTGCCGCACCTCGGCGTCGCTGCCCTTTGCGGGACGCTATAGGCTCATAGACTTTGCGCTCTCCTCTCTGCAGAACGCCGGCGTGCACGACGTGGGCGTCATCATGCAGCAGGACTACCAGTCGCTGCTCGACCACATCGGCAGCGGCAAGGAGTGGGACATGAGCCGCAAGCGCGGCGGACTGCGCCTTCTGCCTCCCTTCGGCCGCCAGAGCGCGGGCAAGGGGGACTATGTCAGTGTCATCGACGCGCTGCTCGCCGTCGAGGGCTACATAAGGGACATCAAGCAGGACTATATCTACCTCGTCCGCGGCAGCCTGGCCGTGAACCTCGACCTGGGCGCCGTGATGCATGCGCATGTGAAGTCCGGCGCGGACGTGACGGCGGTCTGCACGCCGAATACGCCCGAAGGGACGCACCATCGCTTTGTTACTGACGAAAACGGCCGCGCCACGCAGCTCCTTTTCCGCCGCAGCGGCCCGGGACCGGGTTACGCGGCGCTTGAGGCGTATATAATGTCAAGGGATACGCTGCTCGACCTGCTCGAGCGCTGCGACAGCGCGATGAACCGCCGCTTCCACCGCGACGGCCTCGGCGGGCTCATGGAGGCCGGCGGGACCATCAACGTCTACATGCATGAGGGCTACGCCGTCAACATCGCGGACGTGAACGGCTACTACAAGGCCAGCATGGATATGCTCGAGGCCAAGAACCGGCGCGAGCTCTTCCCCGAGGACCGGCCCGTGCGCACCAAGGGCCGCGCGGACGTCTCCACCTATTACGGCGACGGCGCGCTGGTGAAAAACTGCCTGGTGGCGGACGGCTGCTTCATCGAGGGCGAGATCGAAAACTGCGTCATCTTCCGCGGCGTGCGCGTTGGCCATGGCGCGGTGCTGAAAAACTGCATCATCATGCAGGACACCGTCATCGGCCCGGACGCGACGCTGAGCTACATCATCTCCGACAAGGACGTGACGGTCGACGGCGGCGTGACGCTGGCGGGCAGCCCCAGGCTGCCGCTGGTTGTTCCCAAGGGGAGCAAAATCTAAGTAAGACGGACAGGAGAACCTATGACGACAGGACAGATTTCTAGGGACGAGATGCGCGGCGCGCTTGAAGATAAGCTCTGCGCACACTTTGCGGTCACCGGGGACGAGGCCACCGACGAACAGGTGTTTCAGGCTTCGGCCATGGTCATACGCGAGATAATGAGCCGGCTGCTGGCCTTTGAGAAGGTCGAGACGCCGGAAAAGGAGGTCCACTACCTCTCCATGGAGTTCCTGATGGGCAGGAGCCTCATGAAGAACGCCTACAACCTCGGCGTGGCCGAGGCGCTGACGGGCGCGCTGGAGGACATGGGCCGCAACGCGAGCGACATCTTTGAGACGGAGCCCGACGCGGGCCTCGGCAACGGCGGCCTTGGCCGTCTCGCCGCCTGCTATATGGACTCCATGGCCACCGAGGGCATCGCGGCGACGGGCTATTCCATCTGCT
>OLZO01000508.1_pt1 | contig 20337 bp, 8 predicted proteins | sample 1644431 | NCBI WGS metagenome assembly OLZO01 (sample SAMEA103958145, study PRJEB25191) | human gut metagenome | biome: human-associated habitat [ENVO:00009003]; feature: intestine environment [ENVO:2100002]; material: feces | place: Germany | collected 2013/2015
CCGTGCAGCCGGTAAAGACAAAGAAAAAGCTGTCCCGCGCCGATAAGAAGCAGATTGAAGCGGCCATTGCCCGCGCCAACCGCACGGACAAAAAAGGAAAATCGGCACAGGACAGTATCCCCTATGAACGGATGTGGCCGGACGGGATCTGCCGCGTATCGGACAGCCACTACACAAAGACCATTCAGTTTCAGGACATCAACTATCAGCTCTCCCAAAATGAAGATAAGACCGCGATCTTTGAGGGCTGGTGTGATTTCCTCAATTATTTCGACAGCTCGATTCACTTCCAGCTGTCTTTTTTGAACCTTGCGGCATCGGAGGAGACCTTTGCCAACTCCATTTCCATCCCACCCCAGGGGGATGCCTTTGACAGTATCCGTGAGGAATACACCACGATGCTACAAAATCAGCTGGCCAGAGGCAACAACGGTCTCATCAAGACCAAATACCTGACCTTTGGTATCGACGCGGACAGTATCAAAGCTGCCAAGCCCCGCCTGGAGCGTATTGAGACCGATATACTCAATAACTTCAAGCGTCTTGGTGTAGCCGCCAGAACACTGGACGGTAAGGAAAGACTTTCTCAGCTTCATGCGGTATTCCACATGGACGAACAGCTCCCATTCCAGTTTGAATGGGACTGGCTGGCCCCTTCCGGCCTATCTACCAAGGACTTCATCGCACCAAGCTCCTTTGAGTTCCGCACCGGCAAGCAGTTCCGTATGGGCAAGAAATACGGGGCTGTTTCTTTTTTGCAGATTCTTGCACCGGAGCTGAATGACCGTCTGCTGGCTGATTTTCTGGATATGGAAAGCTCGCTCATTGTGAGTATGCACATTCAGTCGGTGGATCAGGTGAAAGCCATTAAGACGGTAAAGCGCAAGATTACCGACCTGGACCGCAGTAAGATCGAGGAACAGAAAAAAGCAGTCCGCGCCGGATACGACATGGACATTATTCCCTCTGACCTTGCCACCTACGGCAGTGAGGCGAAAAAGCTGTTGCAGGATTTGCAGAGCCGAAACGAGAGAATGTTCCTTGTCTCCTTTTTGGTGCTGAACACAGCGGACAATCCCCGTCAGCTTGGCAACAACATCTTTCAGGCAGGCTCTATTGCCCAGAAGTATAACTGCCAGCTGACCAGACTGGACTTCCAGCAGGAAGAAGGGCTGATGAGCTGTCTGCCCCTGGGACTCAATCAGATTGAGATCCAGCGAGGGCTGACCACCAGTTCTACGGCTATCTTTGTACCGTTCACCACACAGGAATTATTCCAGAACGGCAAAGAAGCCCTGTACTACGGCATCAACGCCCTGTCCAACAACCTCATCATGGTGGACAGAAAGCTGCTGAAAAACCCCAACGGCTTGATTTTGGGTACGCCAGGTTCCGGTAAGTCCTTCAGCGCAAAACGAGAAATTGCCAACTGCTTTTTGCTTACCAGTGATGATGTCATTATCTGTGACCCGGAAGCGGAGTACGCACCTCTTGTTGAGCGTCTGCATGGGCAGGTCATCAAGATCTCACCTACTTCAACCAACTATATCAATCCGATGGATCTGAATCTGGACTATTCGGATGATGAAAGCCCGCTGTCACTCAAGTCTGACTTTATCCTCAGCTTGTGTGAGCTGATCGTGGGCGGTAAGGAGGGCTTGCAGCCGGTGCAGAAAACCATTATTGACCGTTGTGTACGGTTGGTTTACAACGAATATCTCAATGACCCGAAGCCGGAGAATATGCCGATTTTGGAGGACCTTTATAACCTGTTGCGGGAGCAGGAAGAAAAAGAAGCTCAGTACATTGCAACGGCATTGGAAATCTATGTAACGGGTTCGTTGAATGTGTTCAATCATCAGAGCAATGTGGACATTGATAACCGGATTGTCTGCTATGACATCAAGGAACTGGGCAAGCAGCTCAAGAAAATCGGTATGCTGGTGGTACAGGATCAGGTGTGGAACCGCGTTACCATCAACCGTGCCGCTCACAAGTCCACCCGTTACTACATCGACGAGATGCACCTGCTTTTGAAGGAAGAGCAGACCGCCGCCTATACGGTGGAAATCTGGAAGCGATTCAGAAAATGGGGCGGTATTCCGACAGGTATCACCCAGAATGTCAAAGACCTTTTGAGCAGCCGCGAGGTGGAAAATATCTTTGAAAATTCCGACTTCGTGTATATGCTCAACCAGGCAGGCGGAGACCGTCAGATCCTCGCCAAGCAGCTGGGGATTTCCACACACCAATTATCTTATGTGACCCACTCCGGTGAGGGCGAGGGCCTGCTGTTTTATGGCTCTACAATCCTGCCTTTCGTGGATCACTTCCCGAAGAATACCGAGCTTTACCGCATTATGACCACCAAACCCCAGGAACTGAAAAAGAAGGAGGATGAATGATGATGAACCCCAACATTTTGAATAAAAACCCGCTGATGTTTTTTGACAGGGCGGTAAATGCCCAGCGCAGCCAGTTGCTTACGGTCATGGCCGATGCGGTAAGTGAGTGCCGCACGGCGGCAGATCAGGCAGCCGAACTGAATGAGACCGGTCAGGTGGGGCTTCTCCGTCTGGCAGAGGTCTGGAGCGCCATTCGTGCCAAGGAAGGTATGGGCGGCCTGATTCTGGAAGGAACAGAGGCGAAGATCCTGTCCGATGTGGTGGCACAGTTTTATGCCTACCTGTCCGGCTGTATGTTCAACGATCCTGTGGGAATGGCCATTTATGCAGAGCTGCACTACATGATGTCCTCCCTCATGCTGGGAGAATGGTTTGAATAAAGAGCCGCGCCTGCGCTTTACTGATGAGGAACGGTCTGATCCTGCACTGGAAAAGCCGATCCGTAAAGCGGAGAAAGCTGCGGCCAGAGCAGATAAGGCGCAGGCCAATATCCCAAAGAAAAAGGTCAGGCAGACGGTCATTGACCCGGATACCGGAAAAAAGACCTCGAAGCTGACCTTTGAGGACAAGAAAAAGCCACCTTCCAAAGTTTCTCAAGGAGTCAGGGAAGCTCCCGTCCATCTGGTCGCAGGCAAGCTCCACAAAGAGATCCGGGAAACAGAGCAGGACAATGTGGGCGTGGAAAGCGCCCACAAGTCCGAGGAAGCGGTGGAGACCGGCGCTTATCTGGTGCGGGAGGGCTATCGCAGCCACAAGCTGAAGCCGTACCGCAAAGCAGCCCAGGCAGAGCGTCAACTGGAAAAGGCAAATGTAAATGTTCTGTACCAGAAATCTTTGCAGGAAAATCCCCAGTTTGCCAGCAACCCTCTTTCCCGCTGGCAGCAAAAGCAGGCCATCAAAAGGCAGTATGCCGCCGCCAAACACGCCGGTCAGACTGCCGGAAATACCGCCCAGGCTGCGTCCAAAACCGGAAAAGCCTCAAGGACGGTGAAAGAAAAGGCACAGCAGGCAGGGGCATTCGTCATGCGCCACAAGAAGGGTTTCCTGATGGCAGGGGTTTTGTTCCTCATTACCTGTATGCTGATGAATACCATGTCCTCCTGCTCCATGATGGCGCAGAGCATCGGTTCCGTTCTCTCCGGCACCACCTATCCGTCGGATGACCCGGAAATGCTGGCGGTGGAGGCAGATTATGCAGCCAGAGAAGCCCAGTTGCAGGAGGAAATCGACAACATAGAAAGCAGCCACCCAGGGTATGACGAGTATCGCTATGACCTTGGTATGATCGGTCATGACCCTCATGAGCTGGCAGCATTTCTGTCTGCCGTTTTGCAAGGCTACACCCGGCAGAGCGCTCAGGCAGAGCTGGCGCGTGTGTTTGCAGCACAGTATCAGCTGACGCTTACTGAGGAAGTGGAGATTCGCTACCGCACGGAGACCTCCACCGACCCGGAGACCGGCGAGACCACCTCAGAAGAAGTCCCCTATGAGTATTACATTTTGAATGTGAAACTCACCAGCAAGCCCATTTCCGCTGTGGCGTCGGAGATTCTGACCCCGGAGCAGATGGAAATGTATCAGGTCTACCGGCAGACCATGGGCAATAAGCCGTTGTTGTTTGGCGGTGGTTCCCCTGACATGAGCAATTCCGAGGACTTGACCGGTGTACAGTTTGTAAATGGAACCCGTCCCGGAAATCCGCAGTTGGTGGAGCTGGCCAAGCGTCAGGTCGGCAATGTGGGCGGCTATCCTTATTGGAGCTGGTATGGCTTTGACAGCCGCGTGGAGTGGTGCGCCTGCTTTGTATCCTGGTGTTATAACCAGGCTGGAAAAAGTGAGCCGCGCTTTGCAGGCTGTGAGTGGCAGGGCGTTCCGTGGTTCCAGTCTCATGGACAATGGGGTGCAAGAGGCTATAACAATCTGGCTCCCGGAGATGCAATTTTCTTTGATTGGGATTTGGATGGGACAGCGGACCATGTGGGTATCGTGATCGGTACGGATGGCAGCCGTGTTTATACGGTGGAGGGAAATTCCGGCGATGCCTGCAAGATCAAAAGTTATGACCTGAATTATCAAAGTATTAAGGGCTACGGCCTGATGAACTGGTAACAGATTTTGTGGAAAGGAGTGAACGGTTATGGCAAAAAATAAAATTGAACGTATCGACCAGGAAATTGAGAAAACCCGTGAGAAGATTGCGGAATATCAGGAAAAGCTCAAGACCCTGGAAGCACAGAAAACGGAGGCAGAGAATCTGGAAATCGTTCAGATGGTTCGTGCGTTACGCATGACTCCAGCACAGCTGAACGCTATGCTTTCCGGTGGAATGAACCACGGCAGAGATACAGCACTGTCGGAATCAAATAATCAGGAGGTTACCGCTTATGAAGAATAAAAGAATTTGCAAAACACTTTCCGCCCTTTGCCTGACAATGGTTGTGGCATTTGGCTTTACGATCCCTGCTTTCGCACAGGGGTCAGAACAGGCTCCGGCGGCACCGGCAGAGGATTCTACCAATGACAGCAATGTGATTGTGGAAGAAACAGAACCGGCACCGGCACTTACACCGGAGGGGAATGCGGCATTGGTGGATGATTTTGGAGGCAATAAGCAGCTTATTACTGTTACGACCAAAGCTGGAAATTACTTTTACATCCTGATTGATAGGGCGAATGAGGACAAGGAGACTGCTGTTCACTTTCTGAATCAGGTGGACGATGCAGACCTTGCGGCGCTGATGGAAGATGGAAAACCCAAAGAGGAGATGCCTGCGGTATGCAGCTGTTCAACAAAATGTGAAGCAGGGGCAGTCAATACGGCCTGCCCGGTCTGCGCAACTGATAAGAGTAAATGTACGGGAAAAGCACCGGAACCTCCGGCAGAAACACCGGAGCCGGAAAAAGAGAAGCCTGCCGGACTGAACCCGGCTGCGCTGGTCCTTTTGCTGGCTCTGCTGGGCGGCGGTGGCGTATTTGCCTACTTGAAGCTCGTTAAGAATAAGCCTAAGACTAAAGGCAATGACAGTCTGGACGATTATGATTATGGCGAGGAAGATTCCGAGGAATGGGAAACCGAGGATGAGGAGTCGGGCGAGCCGGACGCTGATGGGGGCAGCACAGAAGAAGATGACGAGGACAGCGTGAAATGACCCGTTTCACAGACAGTCCCTATGAACGAATGATGACACGCAGGCCGGAGGGCGGGAAGGAAACTTCCCGTCCTCCCTCTTTGCCCCAAAGCCACCCCTGTTATGGCTGCGGGAATTATGGAAGTCCCTGCGTAGGTGTTTGCCACCGTGAGATGGAACGCTGGTTCAAAGAAAGGAAACGAAAAAAATGAGTGTTCTGATTATATTTATCAAGCTGATTGCTGTTTTTGACCTGCTGGTAATTGCTGTGTATTTTGGCGGCGATATTCTTTCTACCGTGTTAAACAAACTCCGGAGAAAACCGAAGCAGGAAGATTCCTTTGATTTTTCCCTGGATGCCGCAACGGTTCCCTTGTCCATAGATTCCATCCGTCAGCTTTATTCAGGAGACGCGGCGGATTTTGTGGAAGAAAAGATCCTGCCAAATGCGGAGAAAACAATGGCCGTGCTGACGGAACAAGAACAGACGGCGGCTCGTCTGCTCTTATCCGCTTTGATCGGTTTTCTTGCAGCAGAAGCTCCTATGGATGAACAGAGCTTTCCTTTGATGATGGAACTTCTGAACTGCATGGAAGGGGAAAAAGAAGATGGTTGTCAGGATGCAGTAGATAGTTTACTTGAAGATGCCGCCTGCAATACCCGCCGTCACGAAGAATATTACAGCAATTATCAACGCTACCAGCTGATGCAGGTGGATAAAACCCGTGTCATTTTGGCTTGCCGTATCATCATCAATGACCTGCTGGGGAAACTGTACCGCTATGACTACCGGTTTGGTTATAACCTGCTACTGGATGAGGAAAACAGCATAGAGAAAAAACTGCACACGCCTGTGCGGGAAGAATGGGAGGCTGAAGATGATGAGATATAAACTGGTAATCGCTGAAAAACCATCGGTTGCACAAAGTCTGGCTGCGGTAATCGGTGCAACCGCTCGTAAGGACGGGTATTTGGATGGTAACGGCTGGCGTGTCAGCTGGTGCGTGGGCCATCTGGCCGGTCTTGCGGATGCAGACAGTTATGATCCCAAGTATGCCAAGTGGCGATATGATGACCTGCCTATTCTGCCGGAGCATTGGCAGATGGTAGTGGGAAAGGATAAGAAAAAGCAGTTTGATATTCTCAAAAAGCTGATGAACGCCCCGGATGTGACGGAGGTAGTAAATGCCTGTGATGCCGGACGCGAGGGCGAGCTGATCTTCCGCAGCGTCTATGAGCTGGCAGGCTGTCAAAAGCCGATGAAAAGGCTCTGGATTTCTTCGATGGAGGACTCTGCCATAAGGGAGGGCTTTGCAAACCTGCGCCCCGGTGCGGACTATGACGGACTTCGGGATGCTGCCCTCTGCCGTGCCAAGGCCGACTGGCTGGTGGGAATCAATGCGACAAGGCTTTTTTCCGTGCTGTATCACCGAACCCTCAACATCGGGCGCGTGATGTCCCCGACGCTGGCGCTTATTGTTCAGCGAGAAGCTGAGATCGACACCTTTCAGCCGGTCCCCTTTTATACCGTGGCGCTGGAGCTGCCCGGTCTTACCGTATCCGGAGAGCGCATGGCGGATAAAGCTGCTGCCGAACAACTGAAAGAAGCCTGTCAGGGTGCAAATGTCACAATCAAAAAGGTGGAGCGCAAGGAAAAGTCCGAAAAGCCACCTGCCCTCTATGACCTGACTACCCTGCAAAGAGATGCCAACCGTCTGCTTGGATTTACGGCCCAGCAGACCTTGGACTATCTGCAAAGCCTGTATGAAAAGAAGCTCTGCACCTATCCCCGTACTGACAGCCGCTATCTGACCGGTGATATGGCAGACAGCCTGCCGGTGCTGGTGAATCTGGTTGCCAATGCTATGCCGTTTCGGAAAGGGATCGCCATTTCCTGTGATGCCGGTGCGGTCATCAACGATAAGAAAGTAACCGACCACCACGCAGTAATTCCCACCCGAAATCTCAAGGATGCAGACCTTTCTGCCCTTCCTGCGGGAGAAAAAGCAGTGCTGGAGCTGGTGGCCCTGCGCCTGCTGTGCGCCGTGGCCCAGCCCCATATCTATTCGGAAACCGTTGTGATTGCAGCGTGTGCCGGTGGGAAATTTACCGCCAAGGGAAAAACGGTGAAGCACCCCGGATGGAAAGCACTGGAGGACGCTTACCGTGCCAAAACGAAGGATGCAGAGCCGAAAAAAGAGGGTGCAGAGAAAGCCCTGCCGGAGCTGACTGAAGGACAGACCCTTTCGGTTTCTGCGGCAATCGTCAAAGAAGGCAAAAGCAGTCCGCCCCAGCACTTTACGGAGGACACCCTATTGTCCGCGATGGAGACTGCTGGAAAAGAGGATATGCCGGAGGATGCCGAGCGAAAAGGTCTGGGGACACCGGCCACCCGTGCCGGTATTTTGGAAAAGCTGGTATCTGCCGGTTTTCTGGAACGAAAAAAGAGCAGGAAAACGGTGCAGCTTCTCCCTTCCCACGATGCAGTTTCCCTTATCACAGTGCTGCCGGAACAACTGCAATCGCCGCTTCTGACTGCCGAGTGGGAGTACCGCCTGGGAGAGATCGAGCGCGGGCAGCTTGCCCCAGAGGAGTTTCTGGCCGGGATCAGCACCATGCTGAAAGATCTGGTGGGGACTTATCAGGTCATCAAGGGAACTGAGTACCTGTTCACTCCGCCCCGTGAGGTGGTGGGCAAATGCCCTCGCTGCGGCGGTGAAGTTGCAGAACTGCAAAAAGGCTTCTTCTGTCAGAATGATTCTTGCAAATTTGCAATCTGGAAAAACAACAAATGGTGGGCTGCCAAGAAAAAACAGCCGACCAAGGCTGTGGTGTCTGCACTGCTTAACGATGGCCGTGTCCGTGTGACGGGCCTATATTCGGAGAAAACCGGAAAGACCTACGATGCCGCTGTGGTTTTGGAGGATGATGGACAGTACGCCAACTTCAAGCTGGAATTTGACCAGCGGAAAGGAGGCAGCCGATGAAGCTCTCTTTAGTGGAACGGGAAACCATTCTCCTCTATAACCAGGCAGAACCAATGGCTGAGATCTATACTCATGATCCCCGTCTGATGGAGAAACTGGATCTGCTGGCAAAAAAGCACCCCGACCAGATCACCCGAAAGGACGCCCATAACTTTACCGTCCCCAAGCGGTGTGTATCAGTCCGGGAGCCATATAGCGCAGAACGCCGCAAAGCCGCCAGTGAGCGTGCGAAAGCCGCCGGATACCAGCCTCCTATGCGAAAGTCCGACAGTTAAAGGCACATGACAGAGAATGTATTTGAAGCAGTCAAGCAGTCGGTCAGCACCAGAGATGCGGCAGCGTTTTATGGGATCGAGGTCAAACGAAATGGCATGGCCTGCTGTCCCTTTCACGATGATAAGAACCCAAGCATGAAGGTAGACCAGCGGTTCCACTGCTTTGGCTGCGGTGAAGATGGGGATGTGATCGACTTTACCGCAAAGCTCTTTGACCTCTCCTCAAAAGAAGCGGCGGAGAAACTGGCACAGGACTTTGGCCTGATCTATGACAGTCAGGCCCCTCCCCGCAGGAGATATGTCCGGCAGAAAACCGAGGCACAAAAGTTTCGGGAGGACCGGCAGCGGTGTTATCGCGTACTGTCCGATTACTACTATCTGCTGAAAAAATGGGAGGCCGACAATTCTCCCCGGACACTGGAGGAAGAACCGCACCCCCGTTTTGTGGAAGCAATCCAGAAAAAAACCTATGTAGAGTACCTGCTGGACCTTTTTCTGTATGAAAGTGAAGAAGAACAAAGGGCATGGATTGCAGAACACACAGCAGAAATCACACACTTGGAAAGGAGATTGAAAATCATGGCTGAGAACAAACCCACCAACCGAGAGCGGCTAAGGGAAATCACAGATGGCATCGAGCAGGGCATCAAAGAACTGTTTGAGAGTGAAAAGTATATGCGCTATCTGTCCGTTATGTCCCGCTTCCACCGCTATTCGGTAAACAACACCATGCTCATCTATATGCAGAAGCCGGACGCCACTTTGGTAGCCGGATACAATAAGTGGAAAGACCAGTTTGAGCGTCATGTAAAAAAGGGCGAGCATGGCATTACCATCATCGCCCCCACACCGTATAAGAAGAAAATCGAGGAACAGAAGCTGGACCCGGATACCAAGGCTCCGATTCTGGATAAAGACGGAAAGATCGTCACAGAGGAAAAAGAAATCGAAATCCCCATGTTTCGTCCGGTCAAGGTCTTTGATGTGAGCCAGACCGATGGGAAACCTTTGCCGGAGCTTGCATCATCCCTTTCCGGCAATGTGCCAAATTATGAGGCATTTATGGAGGCTCTGCGCCGCAGCGCACCGGTGCCAATTACTTTTGAATCAATGGCCGCCGATACGGACGGCTATTTTTCTGCCGATCATCAGAAAATTGCCATTCGTCAGGGCATGAGCGAGGTGCAGACGGTTTCAGCCACAGTACACGAGATTGCCCACAGCAAGCTCCATGACCCTAAAAAATATGAAATGCTACCGTCATGGAAGGTTGTGCAGGAGAGTGAAGGTGGAACCAAACATGATTTCAAGTTGGATTTTGCCACAGAAAAAGAAGCCGAACAGTTTGCTTCTGATATGGATTGGCGTTATGTGGACGAAAATCAGTTTGAATGGCGTCTTGCAGTTGAGGAAGATGCAACCGCAGAAAAACAGGCAATCAAAAACCGCCACACGGAGGAAGTGGAGGCTGAAAGCATCTCCTATGCGGTCTGCAAGTATTTTGGCATCGAGACCGGAGAAAACAGCTTCGGCTATATTGCAAGCTGGAGCCAGGGCAAAGAGCTGAAAGAGCTGAGAGCCAGTTTGGAGACCATCAACAAAACCTCCGGCACTTTGATCTCCGACATTGAGCGCCACTATAAGGAAATCTGCAAAGAGCGCGGAATCGACCCTCATGCAAAGGCAGAGCCGGAAACCGCCCCGATAGAGCAGCCAGAAGATGCCGCTAAGGTATCTGATAGACAGCAGACCGGCGATCTGACCTACTATGTAGCAGAGTGCATGGAATTTCCAAACCTCGGAGAATACCACGATAACCTGTCTTTGGAGGAAGCAATCCGCATTTATCAGGAGATTCCGGCAGAACGAATGAACGGGATCAAGGGCATTGGTTTTGAGCTGAAAGACGGAAGCGACTATGAAGGACCTTTTCCGATTTTGACCGGCCAGACCATTGACCTGGACACCATCCAGGCAATCGACTATTACCGTGATAATCCTCTGGTGCAAAAAGCGGTAAAGGAACTGGCTGCGGCAATGCCGGAAATGGAAGTGCTGGGGGCGGACGCCAATCAGCAGGAGGCTTTGTTTCTGATCGACAATGCCACCTATCTTCATATCCAGTCCTGTGACAGCGGCTGGGACTATACCCTTTACGATGCCGCATCCATGAAAGAGCTGGATGGTGGTCAGCTGGATATGCCGGAGATTTCCCGCATGAAGGCAGTTCTCCAGATTTGTGATGACAACGATTTGGGCAGAGACTCGGTAAAATACGCACCGTTGTCCATGATTGAGACCTTGCAGGACGCTGCCTATCAGCAGATGCAGGCAGAGGTCAGTCAGATGGCTGCTTCTTCCCAGCTGCCGGAAGCACAGGAGCAGGCACTGGATGAATACCCCATGCCGGATGAGCAGGTCTCCACACCAGATATGCAGGAATACGGCTACTCCTATGATGGGATGTTCCCTGTTACCAGAGAACGGGCGCTGGAACTGGATGCCGCCGGTTTGACCGTTTATGTGCTGCATGAGGACAATACGGAGAGCATGGTGTTTGACCCGCAGGAAATCATGGATCATGGCGGTCTTTTTGGCGTGGACCGTGAGGAATGGGAGAAAAGCCCTCAGTTCCACGAAAAGGTCATGGAGCGTCAGGAACATCAGCAGGAACGCGAACAGGCATTTCTATCCCAGAACAGAGATTGCTTTGCTATCTATCAGGTGAGCCGTGACGATCCGCAGAATGTGCGCTTTATGAATCTGGATTGGTTAAAGTCCCATGACATTTCCATAGACCGCAGCAATTATGACCTCATTTACACAGCTCCGCTGAGGGAGTCTGGCACGGTACCGGAGCAGCTGGAAAAACTATATGAGCAGTTTAATCTGCAAAAGCCGGCGGATTTTCACAGTCCTTCTATGAGTGTCAGTGACATCGTTGCGATCAAGCAGGACGGTAAGGTATCCTGTCATTACTGTGACAGTGTTGGTTTTACCCAGATCCCCGGATTCCTGCCGGAAAATCCGTTGAAAAATGCGGAGATGGCCGTGGAGGACGATTACGGCATGATCGACGGTATCATCAACAATGGCGCAAAAGAGCCTACGGTGGCAGAGCTGGAACAGCAGGCCCGCAACGGTCAGCCCATTTCCCTCATGGATTTGGCTACCGCTGCCCATCGGGAGGAACGGGAAAAGAAAAAGTCCGTCATGGAGCAGCTGAAAAGCCAGCCCAAGGCAGAACACAAAAAGATAGCGCCAAAAAAGAGTGCGGAAAGGGAGATTTGATATGGGAAACTTTACTTTTGAGGAAATGAACCTGATGTGCATTTACAATACCGGCAGCCGCACCGGACTGATCGACAGCCTGCGTGAGATGCGCGGCGAGCTGGCCCCGGAGGAAACCGAGCTGCGGGAGTTGACAGACAGCGCACTGGGCAAGCTCCAGGCCATGAGGGATGCCGAGTTTGCCGAGCTGGAGTTGTATCCGGATTTTGACCAGTAAACACTATAATCGCAGGGATGGGGTGGCAATATGCCACTCCACCTTTTTACCCCAAAACTGAAAGGAGGACAGAACACTATGCCAACCAAAGCTGAACTATATGCACAGATGGCGGAGAAGGTAACAACGCAGCTCACGGGGAGCTGGCAGGAATGGGCAGGGTTTCTCACCACTGCTTCCCGCCTTTACAAGTACCCGTTCCATGAGCAGTTGATGATCTACGCCCAGCGTCCGGACGCCACCGCCTGTGCAGAGTACGATTTGTGGAATGAAAAGATGGGCCGGTATGTAAGGCGCGGCTCTAAGGGAATTGCTCTGGTGGACGATTCCGGGGACAGGCCCCGCCTGCGCTATGTTTTTGATATTTCCGACACTGGAACCCGTGAACATTCCCGCACTCCCTGGCTGTGGCAGCTGGAGGAGCGCCATTTGGATTCGGTGCAGGCCATGCTTGAGCGCACCTATGATGTTTCCGGTGATGACCTTGCCGGACAGCTCACCGATGTAGCCGGAAAACTGGCTGAGGAATACTGGACGGAGCATCAGCAGGACTTCTTCTATATCGTTGACGGTTCCTTTTTGGAGGAATATGATGAGTTTAACATCGGAGTACAGTTCAAGGCAGCAGCCACCGTCAGTATCACTTACGCTTTGATGTCCCGCTGTGGACTGGAGCCGGAACGCTACTTCGACCACGAAGATTTCATGGCGATCTTTGATTTCAACACCCCGTCCACCATCGGGGCGCTGGGAACAGCGGTCAGCCAGATCAACCAGCAGGTGCTGCGGCAGATCGGCGTTACCGTCCGAAATGCAGAGCGCGAAGCCAACCAAGAAAGGAGCAAGCAAGATGAACAATCCCATGACCTACATCCAGAACGGAGACTATCAGATTCCCGACCTGGAGCTGAGCCAGCAGCCGGAGAAACCCCTGGGCAAGTACGGCAGGATGAGGAAAACCTATCTGAAGGAGCACCGTCCCATCCTCTACAACCAGATGCTGATGAGCGAGAAGCTGTACCCGCACCTCATCGAGATCGACGAGACCGCCCAGAGCAGACTGGAGCAGATGATGCCCCAGCTGGCGAAGGAAGCGGGAGCCACCGAGGAACTGAAAGCCAGCGATCCCATGAAGTGGGTGGGGCTGATGAACACCTGCAAAGCCCAGGCCGAGGAAATCCTGATGGCGGAGCTTATCAACAGCTGACTCTAAACCTGTTCCTCTCCGAAGCGGAACAGATCCAATCCATAGATGAAGCAGAGAATGTAGCGCATACATCCTCTGCTTTTTCTTTTGCCCAAAATGACATTGACCATGTGCTGCGTTTGGGAGGCAATACAGACCGTCAGAGGGAGCGTGTGGTTGCAGCCTTTGAAAAGCAGAAAACCACCGCTGAGATTGCCGAGATACTGAAAACGCTGTACCACGGTGGCAACGGCCTTGGCAGTGTGAGTGCATGGTATGCCGAGGATGGTATCCATCTTTCCCACGGGAAGTCTGTCCGTTATGACAGGTCTGCCCAGGTCATTTCTTGGGAGCGCGCCGCAGAGCGTATCGGGGAGCTTTTGGAAAGTGGTCAGTTTGCCTCTAATGTGGAGCTTGCAGAAGCGGCAGGCTATGAACGCTCCCTCCTCTCGGAAAAGCTCTGGCATCTGTATCACGATCTCAGTGAGGACGCCAGAAAAGCCGGATATTTGTCCTGCCTGTCAGAGATCAAAGGCAATGGTTTCCCGGAGGAGACCCGCCGCCTGACGGAGCAGCTGAGTGACCCGGCTTTCCGCCAGACCCTCAAGGAAGAATACGCCGCCTTCTGGACTGCCTATCAGCAGGACCGTGACCTGTTGCGTTTTCACTATCATAGACCGAGGGAGATCTGGGAGAACCTGAAGGACCTTGACCTTCCACGCAGGACCTTTTCTTCAGAGCTTTCCCAAGTGCCAACCGTCCAGCACTTTATTACCGAGGATGAGATCGACACCGCCATGACCGGCGGCAGCAGTTTTGCCGGAGGAAAAGGCCGTATCTATGCGTTCTTCATGGAAAACCATACGGATAAGGAAAAAGTGAGATTCCTTAAAGACGAGTATGGCATTGGCGGACGCTCTCATGCCCTGTCCGGCGCAACACACAGCGGCGAAGATCACGATGGGAAAGGACTGCACTATAAAAAGCAGGACTGCCCGGATGTTCACTTGAACTGGGAAAAGGTTTCCAAGCGCATTACCTCACTTGTCCAGAAAGGCCGCTATCTTACCGAACAGGAACAAGCGCAGTATGACAAGATCCAGGCTGAAAAGGATCTGGCAGAAGAAGATGCCATTCAAGCCCAGCAGCCGGAGATAGAGGAAGAAACGCCAAAGCCTACCCTTCGGGAGCAGTTTGAGCAGTATAAGCCTGTGGTGACTGCCGCCATATCTGAGGATGTGGCATATCGAAATGCCTGCGGTCATTCCGACCGTGAAAATGCTGTCATCGAGGGCAATGCCGCTGTGCGCCGTGCGGTTCTTGGCTCTAAGGATATGGAGCTGATCCGCCTTTATTCGGATGTGCCGGAGTTCCGCCAGCGCCTGCACCGGGAAGTGATCGACGAAACCTATCCAAAGCTCCATGAGCTTCTGCGCCCTCTTTCTCAGGAAGATATTGATACTGCCCTTTGTGCATGGAACGGCAATATCGAGAGTAAACACGCTGTCGTCCGTTATATGAAAGACCATGCAAGAGAGAAGGATACCGCTGCATGGCTGGCTCAGGAATACGGTGGCAGCAACAGCCCGTTCGTTGTCCGTGCCGGAAGCCCGGAGGAAACACAGCTGCCCTGGCCGAAGGTACAGCGCAGGCTTGCCCAGCTGATTCAGGAGGACCGGTTCTATACCGAAGAAGAACAGGACCGTTTTGACAACATCGACCCCATCGCCATCCGGGAAGCCCTGGAGGAAAGAGGGATTGTCAACGGACAGGTGGCAGACCCGGAAAAACTGGACAATGACTCATTTATCCAGCAGGTAATGTCGGATGTAGAGCAGATCGCAGCTGTTGAGACAGAGCAGACTTCCGAAGTTGCTATTTCCGATGAGGAATATGACGCAGTTCGCCGCCCAATTCCGCAAAGAATCTCCTATGACCCAGCCGCCCCGGTCTATGCCGTGGGCGATACCGTGTATATCGAGGATGACGCCTATCAGATTACCGAGCTGAGGGATGACACCGTACAGCTTCTGCCCACCGGGATGGTATATCCCATCTACCGGGCAGAGCGCAAAGAACAGTTCGAGCAGCTGCTTCGGGCAGACCGCCGCAATGCTTACTATACCGAGTTTCTTCCTATTGACCCGGACAAGGCAGATCAGGACTTGCGGGATGTATTGGCTCATGGACTGATGGATGAAGCGGATAAAAAGCAGATTTCCACGCTGCTGCAATCCGGCAGGAGCAACAGCGAGATCGCCTACTGGATGAGCAGAGCCTATTCCAGTGAGATTGAGACACTGAATCTGGAGACCGGCGATATTGCCGATTACCGTACCACGGCACAGGGCATAGAACTGGAAGTCATGGATGCAGAGGAAAAGCGTCTGGCTATGCTGTATTTCCGCTGGGATGAGGTTGCGCCTTTGCTGCGCGGGATGTATGCCCGTCAGCAGGACGGTTTTGGACAGGAACAGCCCCAACCGGCTGCTGAATCCCCGGCCTTCCATTCTGAGACCGTGGCCGTCTATCCGGATGATGTGGTGGTGGAACGGCTGCATATCGAGGAGCCGGAGCCGCCAGCCCCTGTGACAGAGCCGGAGAAAACCTTTGAGGAAATGCTGGACGAACACCCGGTCTCCATTCAGGTCAATGGCCAGTGGCAGACCTTCCCCAATGCCAAAGCCGCCGAGGAAGCCTCCTATGAGGAATACAAGGCCAACCTGCGCCGCAATGCACAGAACTTCCGTATTACCGATGAGCATTTGGGTGAAGGCGGTCCGAAAGCCAAGTTCCAGGCAAATATCAATGCCATTCGTTTGCTGAAAGAGCTGGAAGTTGTCGGACAGCAGGCAAGCCCTGAACAGCAGGAAGTCCTATCCCGCTATGTAGGCTGGGGCGGTCTTGCCGATGCCTTTGACCCGGAAAAACCGGCATGGGCTTTAGAGTATGCCCAGCTGAAAGAGCTGCTGACCCCGGAGGAATATGCCGCCGCCAGAAGCTCCACCTTAAACGCCCATTACACCAGCCCTACGGTCATTCAGGCCATCTATGAAGCGGTGGGCCGTATGGGGTTTGAGACTGGAAATATTCTGGAGCCGTCTATGGGTGTGGGCAATTTCTTTGGTATGCTGCCGGAGAAAATGCGAAACAGCCGTCTGTACGGCGTGGAGCTGGACCCTGTTTCCGGGCGCGTCGCAAAGCAGCTCTATCCCAAGGCGGACATCACAGTAGGAGGCTTTGAGACCACCGATAGGCGTGACTTCTTTGACCTTGCCATCGGCAATGTGCCGTTCGGTCAGTATCAGGTCAACGACAAAGCCTACAACAAGCTGAATTTCAGTATTCATAACTATTTTTTTGCCAAAGCACTGGATCAGGTGCGTCCCGGCGGCGTGGTGGCCTTTGTCACCAGCCGCTATACGATGGACGCCAAGGATTCCACCGTGCGCCGCTATCTTGCCCAACGTGCCGAGTTGCTGGGAGCCATCCGTCTGCCCAATGACGCTTTCAAGAAAAACACTGGTGCAGAGGTCGTTTCGGACATCATTTTCCTCCAAAAGCGGGACCGCCCGCTGGACATTGTGCCGGAATGGACTCAAACCGGACAGACGGAGGACAGATTTGCTATCAACCGGTATTTTATCGACCACCCGGAAATGGTGCTGGGCAGACAGGAGCCGGTAAGCACTGCACATGGTATGGACTACACCGTGAACCCTATCGAGGGACTGGAGCTTTCCGACCAGCTGCATGATGCGGTGAAGTATATTCATGGCACTTATCAGGAGGCAGAGCTGCCGGAGCTGGGCGAAGGCGAAGCTATTGACACCTCCATTCCTGCCGACCCCAATGTGAAGAACTATTCCTATGCCATTGTAGACGGGCAGGTGTATTACCGGGAAAACAGCCGTATGGTGCGCCCTGACCTCAACGCCACCGCAGAAGCCCGCGTAAAAGGTCTTGTGGGACTGCGTGATTGTGTGCAGGAACTGATCGACCTTCAGATGGATGCAGCGGTTCCGGACAGCACCATTCGGGAGAAGCAGGCGGAACTGAACAGCCTCTATGACAGCTTTTCTTCCCAATACGGTCTCATCAATGACCGTGCAAACCGTCTGGCCTATGCAGATGATTCTTCCTATTACCTGCTCTGTGCGCTGGAAGTCATCGACGAGGACGGGAAACTGGAACGTAAGGCAGATATGTTCACCAAGCGGACCATCAAGCCCCATCAGGCGGTGGCTGTGGTGGATACGGCAAGTGAAGCACTGGCGGTGTCCATCTCGGAAAAAGCCTGCGTGGATATGGACTATATGAGCCAGCTTACCGGAAAAACAAAAGAAGAACTGGCCGGAGAGCTGCAAGGCGTAATCTTCCGTGTACCGGGACAGTTGGAGCAGGACGGAACGCCCCATTATGTGACTGCTGATGAATACCTCTCCGGCAATGTACGCCGCAAACTGCGTCAGGCGCAGCGGGCCGCACAGCAGGACCCTTCCTTTGCAGTCAATGTGGAGGCCCTTACCGCTGCCCAGCCCAAAGACCTGGATGCGTCGGAGATTGAGGTGCGCCTGGGCGCTACCTGGATCGACAAAGAGTACATCCAGCAGTTTATGTATGAGACCTTCAACACCCCGTACTATCTCCGGCGCGCCATCCAGGTCAATTACGCCTCCTATACCGCCGAGTGGCAGGTCACAGGCAAAAGCTCTGTATCCGAAAACGATGTGGCGGCCTACACTACCTACGGAACCAGCCGTGCCAACGCCTATAAGATTTTGGAGGACAGCCTGAACCTGCGGGATGTCCGCATTTACGACACCGTGGAGGATGCAGACGGCAGGGAGCGCCGGGTGCTGAACGCCAAGGAGACCACCCTGGCTGCCCAAAAGCAACAGGCCATCCGGGACGCTTTCCGCGATTGGATTTGGAGAGACCCGGAGCGCCGCCAGACCCTGGTGCGCCAGTACAATGAAGAAATGAACTCCACCCGGCCCCGTGAATACGACGGGTCCCACATCACCTTCGGAGGCATGAACCCGTCCATTACCCTGCGGGATCACCAGCTGGGTGCTATCGCTCATGTGCTGTATGGCGGCAATACGCTGTTGGCTCACGAGGTCGGCGCGGGCAAGACTTTTGAGATGGTGGCCGCTGCGATGGAATCCAAGCGCCTGGGACTGTGCCAAAAGTCCCTCTTTGTGGTGCCGAACCATCTGACCGAACAATGGGCGTCGGAGTTTCTGCGGCTCTATCCTTCCGCCAACATCCTTGTCACCACGAAAAAGGACTTTGAGACCCACAACCGTAAGAAGTTCTGCGCCCGGATCGCCACCGGCGACTACGACGCCGTTATCATCGGCCACTCGCAGTTTGAGCGTATTCCCATCAGCCGGGAGCGCCAGGAGCGGCTCCTTCAGGAGCAGATCGACGAGATTACCGAGGGCATTGCCGAGGTGAAGTACAGCGGCGGGGAGCGTTTTACGGTCAAGCAGCTGGAGCGCACCAAGAAATCTCTGGAGGCGAGACTGGAAAAGCTCCAGGCCGAGGGCCGCAAGGACGATGTGGTGACTTTCGAGCAGTTGGGCGTGGACCGGCTGTTTGTGGACGAGGCACACAACTACAAGAACCTGTTCCTTTACACCAAAATGCGGAATGTGGCGGGTATCTCACAGACGGATGCACAGAAAAGTTCGGATATGTTTATGAAATGCCGGTATCTGGATGAGTTGACCGAGGGGCGCGGTGTGGTATTTGCCACCGGCACCCCTATCTCAAACAGTATGGTGGAGCTTTACACCATCCAGCGGTATTTGCAGTACGGGCTGTTGCAGGAAATGGGCCTCATCCATTTTGACGATTGGGCCAGCGACTTTGGAGAAACCATCACCGCCATTGAGCTGTCGCCGGAGGGCAGCGGCTACCGTGCTAAAACGCGGTTTGCCAAGTTCTTCAACCTGCCCGAACTGATGGCCACTTTCAAGCAGGTGGCAGATATTCAGACGGCGGATATGCTGAAACTGCCGGTGCCAAAGGCCAACTTCCACACGGAGGTCATTCAGCCGTCAGAGCTTCAGCAGGAGATGGTGCGGGGGCTTGCGGAACGGGCCGAGGCTATCCGTGCAGGCGGCGTTGACCCCAGGGTGGACAATATGCTCCGTATCACCAACGACGGCAGAAAGCTGGCGCTGGATATGCGGCTCATCAATCCGCTGGCCGCCGATGACCCCAACGGCAAGGTTGCCACCTGTGCCCGCAATGTCATCCGCATTTGGGAGCAGACCAAAGAGCAGCGCAGCGCCCAGCTTGTGTTTTGCGACCTGTCTACGCCTAACAAGAACACGCCGATTGAAATGCAGAAAAATGAAGAGGGAATTTATGAAATGATACCGAATCAATTTACCGATGTTTATAACGACCTGAAAAAGAAACTCATGGAGGCCGGTGTCCCGGAGGAGGAAATCGCCTTTATTCATGACGCCAACACCGAAGCCCGGAAAAAGGAGCTGTTTTCAAAGGTCCGTTCCGGCCAGGTGCGTATCCTGATGGGCAGCACCCAGAAGATGGGCGCTGGCACCAATGTCCAGGATCGGCTGATTGCCCTGCATGACCTTGACTGTCCCTGGCGGCCCAGTGACCTTGCCCAGCGGCTGGGCCGTATCGTTCGGCAGGGCAACCTGAATCCGGAGGTGGAAATCTTCCGCTATGTGACGGAGGGAACCTTTGACGCTTATCTCTATCAGTTGGTGGAGAACAAGCAGAAATTCATTGCACAGATCATGACCTCCAAAGCACCTGTTCGTGTGGCGGACGATGTAGACGAAACTGCCCTCAGTTACTCCGAG
>OLZO01000521.1_pt1 | contig 19910 bp, 23 predicted proteins | sample 1644431 | NCBI WGS metagenome assembly OLZO01 (sample SAMEA103958145, study PRJEB25191) | human gut metagenome | biome: human-associated habitat [ENVO:00009003]; feature: intestine environment [ENVO:2100002]; material: feces | place: Germany | collected 2013/2015
CAAGCTCGTATTTCCTGCTTCCCAGGCCTATCTTCTCCGCGTGCTCGGTGGTGGAGCGCCAGTCCGTGGTCGGCGCGATGTCGGTGAAGTGGTCGTGGTGCGTGTGCTCGGCCTCGCCCAGCATGCTGTTCATTATGGGCGGCTGGGCGTTCACCGCGTCCACGCAGGCCATGTCTATCGCCACGGGGTCGAAGGACGCGAACATGCCCACGTCCGGCACCACCGCCGCGTCGTTTTCAGAGTGGCAGTCGCAGACGGGGGATATGTCCAGCGCCAGCGAGATGTGGAAATTGGGCTTTCCCTGGCAGACGGCCTTGGCGTACTCGGCTATCTTGCAGCCGAGGATGTCGTTGGCCTCGTCGTGCGCGGGGGCGACGGCGTCCTTCGGACATACGCCGATGCAGCGGCCGCAGCCTACGCAGCGGTCGTGGTCTATCGTGCACTTGCCGTTTTCAATGACGGGAGCGCCGTGGGCGCAGACACGCGCGCAGGCGCCGCAGCCTATGCAGTATTTCTGCTTCACGAAGGGCTTGCCCGCCGAGTGCATCTCCATCTTGCCGGCCCTGGAGCCGCTGCCCATGCCGAGATTCTTCAGCGCGCCGCCGAAGCCCGTCATCTCATGGCCCTTGAAGTGGGAGAGCGAGATGATTATGTCCGCGTCGGCGATGGCGCGGCCTATCTTCGCCTCCTTGACGTACTCGCCTCCCTCGACGGGGATGAGCGCCTCGTCCGTGCCCTTGAGACCGTCGGCGATTATGGAGTGCACGCCGGTCTGAAAGGGGTTGAAGCCGTTGCGGTAGGCGCTGTCGAGGTGGTCGAGTGCGTTCTTGCGCCCGCCGATGTAGAGGGTGTTGCAGTCCGTGAGGAAGGGCTTGCCTCCCAGCTCCTTTATGTAATCGCAGACCTCGCCGGCCCAGTTCGGGCGCAGGAAAGCGAGATTGCCCGGCTCCCCAAAGTGTATCTTGACGGCCACAAACTTGCCGTCGAAGTCTATGCTCTCAAATCCGGCCTGCTTCATGAGGCGGCGCAGCTTTATGAGCAGGCTCTGCCCGTGGGCTCGCATATCGGAAAAATAGACCTTTGATCCAGACATGTTTGGTATTCCTCCCAACACAGTTTTGTACAATATTAACACATTCTGCCCTCAATAACAACGCCGGGAATGATGTTAATTTGTTGACAAATATATTGGCCGATGATAGAATCAAAGCAAGATATTGAGGGCCTTATCGCCACAAAAGTGAAATTTTTAACATTATTGGGGGAAAATTGACAAGACTTCACATAGATATACACGGGATAGTGCAGGGCGTGGGCTTTCGCCCCTTTGTGCACCGGCTGGTCGGGCAATACGGCCTGACGGGCTGGGTGCGGAACAGCTCCGAGGGCGCGGAGCTGGAGCTTGAGGGTGCGGAGGAGGCTCTTGAGGGCTTCCTCTCGGCGCTCAGGGAGAGCGCGCCGCCGCTGGCGCTCATCGAGTCCGTGGAGGCCCGGCGCGTGACGGGGGGAGAGCCCTTCGAGGGCTTTCGCATAGTCCCGAGCGAGCGCGGGGAGCGCATGCGGACGCTGGTCTCGCCGGACGCGGGCATCTGCCCGGACTGCCTGCGCGAGCTGCTCGACCCCGCCGACAGGCGCTATCGCTATCCCTTCATAAACTGCACCAACTGCGGGCCGCGCTTCACGATAATCCGTTCCGTCCCCTACGACCGGGCATACACCTCCATGTCGGAGTTTCCGATGTGCCCGGACTGCGCGGCGGAGTTTGCGGACATTGAAAACCGACGCTACCACGCCCAGCCCGACTGCTGCCCGGCCTGCGGGCCGAAGACCTTCTTCCTCGACGAGGGGGGCCGCCGGCTGCCGGGCGACGGCATCGAGGCGGCGCGGGAGCTCATAAAATCGGGCGGTATCCTCTGCGTAAAGGGCCTTGGCGGGATGCATCTCGCCTGTCTCGCGGATGATGAGGCGGCGGTGGCGCGGCTGCGCCTCCGCAAGCACCGGGACGAAAAGCCCTTCGCCGTGATGTGCCGGGACGCCGCCGCCGCGCGGCGGCTCTGCGAGGTCTCCGAGGCCGAGGAGCGGGCGCTCACGTCCTTCCGCCGGCCCATAGTGCTGCTCAAAAAGCGCTCTCGCGGCACGTACCTGCACCTGAGCGAGAACAACTATATCGGCGTAATGCTCCCGTACACGCCGCTGCACGTGCTGCTCCTGGGCGATGATCTCGACTGCCTCGTGATGACGAGCGCGAACCTCTCCGACACGCCCATCGTGTACAAAAACGCCGAGGCGGCGGAAAAGCTCGCGGGCATCGCGGACGGCTTTTTGCTGCACGACCGCGAGATACTCACCCGCTGTGACGACTCGCTCATACGCATATACGAGGGCCGGGACTACCCCGTCCGGCGCTCGCGCGGCTACGCGCCGCATCCGATTTCAGTCAATCACCTCGCTGAAGGGCTGCTCGCCTGCGGGGCGGAGCAGAAGGCGGGCTTCTGCATCTCGAAGGAGGGCCACGCCTTCCCGAGCCAGCACATAGGCGACCTCAAGAACCTTGAGACGCTCGACTGCTACGAGGAGCAGCTGCGCCATTTTGCGCAGCTTTTCGACTTTGAGCCCCTGGCCGCGGCCTGCGATATGCACCCGGACTACCTCTCCACCGAGGTCGCGGAGCGCATCGCGAGCGAGCGGGGCATACCGCTCCTGAGAGTGCAGCACCACCACGCGCACATGGTCTCCTGCATGGCGGATAACGGCCTTGCAGGCGAGTGCCTGGGCCTCATCTGGGACGGCACGGGCCTCGGCGCGGACGGCGCCATCTGGGGCGGGGAGCTGCTCGCGGGCGGCGCGCGGGGCTTTGAGCGGCTCAGCTCGATACGGCCCATCCCGCTCCCCGGCGGCGACGCGGCGACAAAGGAGATATGGCGTGTCTCCGAAGCGCTCAGATACGAGGCGGGGCTTGAAAATAACAACGGGACGATAAAAAAGCTGCTCGAACGGGGCCTCAACTGCCCGAAAAGCTCAGGCATGGGCAGGCTCTTCGACGGCGTCTGCGCCATCGCGGGCATACGCTCCGGGTGCAGCTACGAGGGCCAGGGCGCGGTGCTGCTCGAGGCCACGGCGGACGAGGCCGAGCGCGGGGAGTACGACATCGCCCTCGAGGGCAATGTCTTCGACTGGCGGCCCATGATAAGGCAGATAGCCGCCCAGGGCGAGGCGCCGGGGACGGTCGCGGCAAAGTTTATGAACACGCTCGTGAGCATGGCGGCGGCACAGTGCCGCGCGGCGGCGGAGCAGACAGGGCTCCGGCGCGTGGTGCTCTCGGGCGGGGTGTTTCAGAATATGTATCTCATGGAGCGTCTCCCGCGCGCACTCAGGGCGGCGGGGCTCGAGGTGTACACGCACAGCCGGGTGTCGCCCAACGACGAGGGCATCGCGCTCGGACAGCTCATGATCTTGGAGGCAAGCTATGTGTCTGGCGGTACCGCTTAAGATAGTTGAGATAAACGGCCTGGACGCCGTCGGCGAGGTGGAGGGCCTGCGCCGGCGGATGAGGCTGGACTTCATAAAGGAGCCTAAGATAGGCGAATACGTCATCGTCCACGCGGGCTTCGCGATAGAGCGCCTGCCGGAAAAACAGGCGCTCGAGGACATAGCGGAGTGGGCGGAGGTAGAGAATGCGCTCCGCTGAGATAATTGAGAGGATAAACGCGCTGCCGAAGCTGCGCGTGCGGCTCATGGAGGTCTGCGGCACGCACACCATGGCCATAGCCCGCGCGGGGCTGAAGCGGCTGCTGCCGGAGGGAGTGGAGCTGGTCTCCGGCCCCGGCTGCCCGGTCTGCGTGACGCCGCCGGAGCTGATGGACGCGGCGCTCGAGCTGGCCTCGAGGCCCGGCGTCACGGTGGCGAGCTATGGCGACATGCTCCGCGTCCCCGGCTCGAGGCGGGGCGATGACCTCGCCCACCGCAGGGCGCGCGGAGGCTCGGTTGAGCTGGTGTACTCGCCCATGGACGCCGTGGAGCTCGCAAAGCGGCACCCGGAGCGCGAGGTCGTGTTCCTCGGCGTCGGCTTTGAGACCACGGCCCCCGGCACGGCCGCGAGCATTCTCGCGGCAAGGGAGCAGGGCGTCCGGAACTACTCAGTGTTCCCCATGCTTCGCCTGGTAGAACCGGCGCTGCGTGCGCTCATCGGCTCCGAGGGCTTCGACGTGCAGGGCTTCCTCTGCCCCGGCCACGTCGCGGTCATCACCGGCGCGGAGCACTTCCGCTTTCTGCCCGTGGAATACGGCCTCCCCGCCGTCGTGGCGGGCTTTGAGCCGGAGGACATACTGCTCTCGGTCTACGAGCTGCTCAGGATGCTCGCGGACGGAAAACCGGGCCTCGTGAACGAATATTCCCGCGCCGTGAGCGCGGAGGGCAACGCGCTCGCGCGATCGATGCTCCGCCGGGCCTTCGTCCCCGTCCGGGCCTCCTGGCGCGGGCTGGGCGAGATAGAGGCGAGCGGCCTCGCCCTCGCGCCGGAGCTTTCGGACTGCGACGCCGTGAAAAAGCTCGGCATAGAGATAGGCAAAGCGGCCCCGCCCACGGCCTGCCGCTGCGGCGAGGTAATAACGGGCCGGATGCCCCCGGAGGGCTGCCCGCTCTTTGGAAAGGTCTGCACGCCGGAGGACCCCGTCGGGCCCTGCATGGTGTCCTCGGAGGGCGCCTGCGCCGCGGCGTACAAGTATCAGGAGTGCTGAAATGGACGACATCATAACCCTCGATTACGGCAGCGGCGGCAAAAAGACCTCCGCCCTCATAGATGAAATTATCCTCCCTGCGCTGGGCAACGGCGCGCTCAACGCCCTGGGCGACGGGGCGATACTCGACGGCGCGCTCGCATTTTCGACGGACAGCTTCGTCGTCAGCCCGCTCTTTTTCCCGGGCGGCGACATAGGCAAGCTCAGCGTCTGCGGCACGGTGAACGACCTTGCCATGTGCGGCGCGGAGCCTAAATACCTCAGCCTCGCCCTCATCATCGAGGAGGGCCTGCCGACGGAGAGCCTGCGCCGCATCGTGGCCTCGATAAAGGCCGCGGCGGAGAGCGCGGGCGTCGCGGTCGTCACCGGCGACACCAAGGTGGTCGAGCGCGGAAGGGGAGACGGAGTTTACATAACAACATCCGGCATAGGCGTTTTGAAATACCCCGGCCTCGGCCCGGAGCGGATGAGGCCCGGCGACGCGGTGCTCATCTCGGGCACGGCGGGCGACCACGGCGCAGCGGTGATGCTCGCACGCGACGCGCTGATGGAAGGGGAGATACGCTCCGACTGCGCGGCGCTGAACGGCCTGGCCTCGGCCCTGTTGGGGAGCGGGGCGGCCGTGCGTGTGCTGAGAGACCCGACGCGCGGCGGCGTGGCGACGACGCTCTGCGAGTTTGCGGAGAGCTCGGGCCTGGGCATAGAGCTCGACGAGGCGGCGATACCCGTCCGCCGGGACGTCTCGGCGGCCTGCGCGCTGCTGGGGCTCGACCCGCTCTACTGCGCAAACGAGGGGAAGATGCTCGCCGTCGTGGCGCCGGAGGACGCGGAGCACGCGCTCGCCGTCCTGCGCAGCCGCCCGGAGGGTGAAAACGCCGCGATAATAGGCCGCGTGATGTCCGAGAGGCGAGGGAAGGTCGTGCTCAGGACGTCGGCCGGAGGCAGCCGGATGCTGCAAAAGCTCGCGGGGGCGCAGCTTCCGCGCATATGTTAGTCCGCAATGTGTTTGGAATAAGGCTATTTTGAGAACAAAGAGGTGGAAAAGATGCAGGAATACAGGATGACCCGTATAACGAAGGAGGACATTGTCCCCACCGCACTGCGGATGCGGCACGAGGGCCGGTGGCTGGTGATGATACACGGCCAGGTGGAGCCTGACGGCCAGGTCCGCGTGAGCTACGACTACGCGGTGGACCCGGCGGTGGAGAGCTACTACGTGCTCGGCGAGACTGTGCTGCCTTCGATATCGGGCATCTACGACGAGGCCGCGCGCTGGCCGGAGTGCGAGCTGCACGAGCTCATGGGCCTGGAATTCGAGGGGCTGGACACATCGAAGCGGCTGTTTCTGCCGGAGGATATGCTCGAGACCCAGGGCAAGGGCCACATTCTGGTCACGCCGCTCTCGGAGCTCCGGGAGAAGCGCGTGGAGCAAATGGAGAAGGGAAGTGAGGACGCATGAGCTACATCGTACCGATAGGTCCGTACCATCCCGCACTGGAGGAGCCGATACACGCCAAGCTCTACACTGAGGGCGAGGTCATAAAGGACGCGGAGGTGTTCGTCGGCTACAACCACCGCGGCATTGAAAAGCTGGCCACGGAGCGCAACGCCATCCAGACGCTGGTGCTGGTGGAGCGCGTCTGCGGAATCTGCTCTCACTCGCACGCCTTCACCTACGCCATGGCGGTGGAGGGCATAAACGGCATAGAGGTGCCGAAGCGCGGCGAGTATATCCGCGTCATCACCGCCGAGCTGGAGCGGCTGCACTCGCACCTGCTCTGGGCGGGCATAGCCTTCCACATCATCGGCCACGACAGCATGTTCATGCACACCTGGGACGTGCGCGAGCTCATCATGGATATGCTCGAGACCTTCACCGGCAACCGCGTGAACTACGGCATGGTCACCATCGGCGGAGCAAGACGCGACATCTCCGACGAGCTCAGGCGTGACATGCTCGCAAAGCTCGACAAGGTCGGGCCCATAGTGGACAGGATAGTGGACATCAGCCTGAACGACAAGACCATCGCCATGCGCACCAAGGGCGTCGGCGTTATGTCAACCGAGGACGCCATACGCATGGGCGCGGTCGGCCCGCACGCGAGGGCCTCGGGCGTGAAGATAGACGTCCGCCGCGACGCGCCGTACTCGTCCTACGACGACTTCGAGTTCGACGTGCCTACCTGCGACAGCTGCGACGTGTTCGCGCGCGTGGTGGTGAGGCTGCTCGAGTGCTACGAGAGCGTGAAGATACTCCGCCAGGCGCTGGAGAATCTCCCGGCCGGGCCGATAAACCTGGGCAACAAGATACCTAAGATTAAAGAGGGCGAGTTCGTGGCGAGGCACGAGGCCCCGCGCGGCCAGCTCTCGCACAAGGTGGCGGGCAACGGCGGACAGCTCAACCAGCGCGTGAGCATCCATGTGCCGAGCTACAAGAACACGCCCACGGTGCCGCACATGCTGCGCGGGAACACCGTGGCGGACGCGGGACTCATCATCGCGAGCATAGACCCCTGCTTCAGCTGTCTGGACCGCTGATATGCACGAGCTTGCGATAATGCAGAGCGTAGTTGCCCTCTGCGAGCGGGAGGCGGCGGAAAAGGGCTTTTCGCGCGTAAGGAGAATAGCCCTCGCCGTCGGCGCGGTCAGCGGCTTCGAGCCGGGGTGCATGTTCGAGTTTTTCCCGGCAGCGGCCCTGGGCAGCGTGGCCGAGGGCGCGAGGCTCGAGACGCGGGTCATCCCCGCCGCGATAGAGTGCCCGGACTGCGGCTACACCGGCGAGGCGCACGGGGCGGAATGTCCCCGCTGCGGCGGCTGGGGCTTCAGACTGACGCAGGGCAGGGAATTTTATATCGATTCGATTGAAGTTGAGTAATGAGGAGGTGTCAACTTGGAGGCAAAGCGTAAGGCGGGCTTCGGCGCGTGGTTCGCGACCTTCATACTGTGCTATTTCTTCTGGATACTTCTGACGGGCTCGTTTGCCTGGCAGGAGCTTGTAGTAGGCGCGGTGGTGTCGGCGGGCGTGGCGCTCTTTTCGGCGCGCTGGTTTGTGCATGAGGAACCGGGCCGGTTCTTCGGCAAGCGGCTCTTTATCCTGATATGGTACTGCGTGGGCGTGTTCCCCTGGGAGCTCATCAAGGCCAACTGGGACATGGCGAAGCGCGCGCTCTCGCCGAAGCTTAAAATAAATCCCGGCATCGTCCGCGTGCCCGTGGACGTGCCGACGGAGTACGGCAAGACCATGCTCGCAAACTCCATAACCCTCACCCCCGGCACCATCACCATGGACATAGACGAGCGCGGCGGTCAGACCTGGTACTACATCCACTGGATAGACGTGGTCGAGACCGAGCGCACGGCGGCGGGCGAGATAATCAAGGGACGCATGGAAAAATGGGTAAGGAGGATCTGGCAATGATCGAGCTCATATACTTTGCCATCTTCTACATACTGTGCTGCTTCATCGTCATATGGCGGCTCATCAAGGGCCCCACGGCTCCCGACAGGGCGGTGGCGGGCGACTGCGTGGACGTACTGACCGACATGGCCCTGGTGCTCGTGGCCATGTACTCCGGCCGAGGCATCTACCTCGACATAGCCATCGTGACGGCGATACTGGGCTTTTTGAGCCAGGTGCTCATCGGCAAGTATCTGGAGGGCACGCTATGAACATTGTGCTCAGAGTGATAATCGACATCTTCATCGTCGGCGGCTGCTTCTTCGCCTTCGCGGGCGCGGTGGGCATCGTGCGCATGCCGGACACCTTCTCGCGCATGCAGAGCTCGACGAACATCACCACGCTCGGCATACTGCTGACGCTCATAGGCGCGCTGCTGTACTTCATCTTCGTCATGCACAGCTGGGGCAGCGCGGCGAAGGTGGTCGTCATCGGCGTGCTGACGGTGCTGGCGAACCCCGTGGGCGGCCACGCCATAGCCCGCGCGGCGTACAGGATAGGCATAAGGCCGGAGCGGCCCCTCGCGGTCGACGACCTGGCCGACCCCGAGGCCTGCGCGGAGCCGGAAAAGGAGGCTGAGGAGGCATGATAACGCCCGTATATGTCCTCAACACGCTCATAGTCCTCGGCATAGTCGTCAGCGCGGTGCTCACCGTGACGGCGAAGCGCACGCTCTCGAGCATCATCTGTCTCGCGGCCTGCGGCGCCTTCGTCTCGCTGGAGTTCATCATGCTCCAGGCGCCCGACGTCGCGATAGCCGAGGCGGCGGTCGGCGTCGTGCTCACGACCATCATCTTTGTCGTGGCGCTGCGCAAGACCGGCGGAAAGGGGGAGGATGAGAAATGAAAAAGCTCGTTCTGGCAGTCTCGCTCATCGTGATCCTCATCGCCGGCGTCATAGCCGTGTCGTATATGCACAGCGAGATACCCGTGACCTACGACGGCCGCGGCACAGACGTCTATGAGCTCCAGCAAAACCCCGAGAGCTACGACGTCTCCGAGCCCGACGGCGCGGCGAGCATAATAGTCCAGGAGAACCTCGCCAAGACCCAGGCGGTCAACAACGTAACCGCCATAGTTTTCGACTTCCGCGGCTACGACACCCTGGGCGAGAGCTTCGTACTGCTCATCGCCATAACCGGCGCGACGGTCATACTCCGCCGTCAGCGCAAGAGATGGGAGGGCGGCGGCGATGAATAAGAAGTGGAAGCGCGACGACCTCATAGTCCGCTCCCTTGCGGACAGCTACCTGCCCATAGCCCTCGTGCTGGGCTTCTACGTCATCCTCCACGGCAACATCAGCCCCGGCGGCGGCTTCCAGGGCGGCGTTCTCGCCGCGAGCGGCGTGCTGCTGCTCTACCTCGGCTACGGCTTCAGGGGCATTGCCACCGCAATAAACATGGAGCGCATGCACAAGCTCGAGGCCGTGGGCGCCATCGCCTACGTGCTCTTCGCCATGCTCGGCATCTTCGCGGGCTACAACTTCTGCCGCAACATCCTCTGGAACAGCGGCAGCATCGGCGACCTGTGGAGCTCCGGCACCATAGCGCTAATGAACTACGCCGTAGGCTTCAAGGTGCTCACGGGCGTGGGCTTCCTGCTGCTGCTCGTCATCTACCTGCTCGGCACGGACGAGAGCCACGAGCTCGACGGCACCATACCCACCACGGAGCACGAGGAAGGGGGGACGGGCAAATGATGCTGGCAAACTACATCGGAGCTGTGGCCCTCGTGGTCATCGGCTTCTACGCCATGGTCATGAAGCACGACATCATCAAGATAGTCGTCGGCATGGGCCTTGTGGACTACGGCCTGAACCTCATGATAGTCTCCATCGGCTTCAACGAGGGCGGCACCGCGCCCATCTACACCTTCGGCGAGCTCAAAAGCGGCATGTACTTCGTCGACCCCATCCCCCAGGCCCTGACGCTGACGAGCATAGTCATAGGCGCCTGCGTCACGGCCATGGCCCTCGCGCTCTGCGTGCGCATCTACAAGGAATACGGCACGCTGGACGCGCGTGAGATAAGGAGGCTGCACGGATGACATACGACGTCTATATGCACTTCCCCGTGCTGGCCATAATGACGCTCTTCGTCGGCGCCTTCCTCGTGACCCTCGCGGGCAAGCGGGAAAAGCTCCGCAACGTCATCGCGGGCGCGGCCGTGCTCATCGCCCTGGTGCTGCTGGCTCTGCTCATAAAGCCCGTCATGGTCGACGGCGAGATAATCGTCTACTGGATGGGCAACTGGGAGCCGGTAAACGGCTACGCCATCGGCATTGCCATAGAGGTCGACGCGCTGAGCCTGTTCTTCGGCCTGCTCGTCGCCATCGCCGTGGCCTGCTCCTGCTTCTACTCGTACAGGTACATGAAGCAGGACGACGCGCGCGGGGGCTACTTCACGCTCTACCTCATGCTCGCGGGCGGCGTCATGGGCATCGTCCTCTCGGGCGACCTCTTCAACATCTACGTCATGCTCGAGGTCATGACCTTCGCCGCCGTGGGCCTCACTGCCTTCCGCAGCTGGAACCCCAACGCGCGCGAGGCGGCCTTCAAGTACCTCGTCGTCGGCTCCATCGGCTCCACCTGCGTGCTGCTCGGCACCGCGCTGGTGTACGCCCAGTGCCACACGCTGAACCTCGCGCAGATCTCGGCGCTGCTGCCGGGGCGCATGAACCCGACGATGATCCTCGCCTTTGCGCTGCTCTTCACCGGCTTCGGCTGCAAGAGCTTCATGTTCCCCTTCCACCCGATAGCCGCGGACGCCCACGGCGCGGCTCCGAGCTCGGTCTCCGTGCTGATCTCCGGCGTGTTCACCAAGACCGGCGTGTACGGCATCATCAGGGTGAGCTACTTCCTGTTCCGCAGCATGGGGCTTACGTCGATGCAGACCGGCCTCGTGTTCATCGGCTGCCTGTCGATGTTCGTGTGCGTGACGATGGCGCTCAACCAGCACGACTTCAAGCGCCTGCTGGCCTTCCACAGCATCTCGCAGATAGGCTACATCCTCACGAGCCTCGGTTTGTGCACCGCGCTCGGCATCGCGGGCGGCCTCTACCACGCCATAAACCACACGCTCTTCAAGGGTCTCCTGTTCCTCACCGCCGGCGCCGTGCTCTACGCGACCGGCACCACCTACCTCGAGAAGCTCGGCGGCCTCGCGCGGAAGATGCCCCAAACCACGGCGCTCTTCCTCATCGGCGCGTTCTCGATAAGCGGCATACCGCCCTTCAACGGCTTCTACTCGAAGTGGATGATCTACCAGGCTACCTTCGAGAAGGCGGCGGATACGGGCAGCATAGGCTACGCCCTGGTCACCGTTGTCTGCGTAGTGACCAGCGTGCTGACGCTCGCGTCCTTCATCAAGGTCGGCCAGTCCGTGTTCTTCGGCCAGCTCCCGCTGGAGCTTGAGAACGTGAAGGAGACGCCGCTCTCGATGCGCATACCCATGTGGATAATGGCCGCGCTCTGCGTGTTCACGGGCGTCGCGCCGAATCTGATGATAAAGTACATCATCGGCCCCGCCACTGCCGCCGTCATTAACTTCCCCGGCTACATAGACGCCGCCATGGGCGAGGGCTACGCCGCCGCCAACATCACGGACACCGCCTATCTGGCGGAACCTCAGCTCATCTCCATCGGCGCGTGGAACCCGGTGAACTGGCTCATCCTCTTCGTCGTGGTGCTGGCCGCCGTGTTCCTTGTCACCGTCATCTTCAAGGGCGGCCGCGGCCAGGTGAGCTGCGAGGCGGACAGCAAGCACGCCGTGTTCTTCGGCGGCGAGCGGGCTGAGTACTCCCATGTCGCGGGCGGCGACCTCTTCTGGGGATTCAAGCACAACCTGCGCGGCTACCTCGGCTTCATGTCCAGGGCGCACAGCGGCGTCACGAACGACTACGTCCTCTGGGGCGTAACGGCGCTCGCGGTGATCATCCTGTACTGCTTCGCATTCATGTAAGGGGGTGGACGAGAGATGGAAATACTGATAAAAGCTGTCTATATCCTCATTTTCCCCGGACTGCTGTTCGCCTCCGTGTTCGGCCTCTGGCTGGCGGGCGTGGACAGGAAGCTCCTCGCCCGGATGCAGAAGCGCGTCGGCCCGCCCATTTTGCAGCCCACCTATGACTTCTTCAAGCTGCTGGGCAAGGAGACCATCGTACCGGCGAACGCGGCGAGGCGCACCTTCCTCGCGGCCCCGTACGTCGGCCTCGTGAGCCTCGTCGTGACGGCGCTCTTCATCCCGCTCGGCGGCCTGCAGGCCTTCGGCGGCGTGGCGGACACGGTGGTCATACTCTACCTCCTCGCCATACCCTCGCTCGCCATCATCCTCGGCGGCGCGGCCTCCGGCTCGCCCTTCGCGGGAGTCGGCGTCTCGCGCTCCATGGTCGCGATAATGAGCTATGAGCTGCCGCTCATACTCGTGCTGCTGGCCGTGGGCCGCGCGGCGGGCTACGGCTACGTCACCTTCTCCATGGAGCAGATAAGCCTCATCCAGCAGCTCACCGGGCCCTTCATCCTCGACTGGCGGCTCATCCCGGCGGCTGCGGCGATGCTGCTCATCATCCCCTGCGAGGTCGGGGCCCACCCCTTCGACGTGGGCGAGGCCGAGACCGAGATCTGCGAGGGCCCGCTGGTCGAGTACAGCGGCGCGCCGCTCGCGGTGTTCAAGCTCTCCCACTGCATCAAGATGTTCATCATGACGGCGCTTTTCACCGCGCTCTTCCTCGGCGGCGTGACCACGGGGATGCTCTGGCTCGACGTCATCATCGCGCTGGTGTTCTGCACGGTGGTCACCGTCGTTAGCATGACGCTTACCCACGCCGTCATGGCCCGCTTCCGCGTGGAGCAGCTCTTCAAGTTCTTTTGGACGGTGGTCAGCGGCCTCGCGCTCGTGAGCCTCATCCTCGTGTGGTTTGTGTAAGGAGGCGGAAGGATGTTCAAGAAACTCATAGACAATTCCGCGGCCAAATCCCCCTGGCTGTTCCACATCAACGCGGGCAGCTGCAACGGCTGCGACATAGAGCTCGTGGCGGTGCTGACCCCGAGGTACGACGCCGAGCGTCTGGGCTTTAAGCTGGCGGGCACGCCGAGGCACGCGGACATAGTCGTCGTGTCCGGCCCCGTCACCGCCCAGTCCAAGGACCGCGTGCTGCGCACGATAGAGCAGGTCCCGGACCCGAAGGTCATCGTGACCCTGGGCAGCTGTCCGCGCTCCTGCAACGTGTTCAAGGGCAGCTATTCGGTCGTGGGCCCGCTGGATAAGTACGTGGACATCGACGTGTCCATCGCGGGTTGCGCCCCAAAGCCGGAGGCGATAATCGACGGCCTGGCGCTGGCGACGCAGATACTCAAGGAGAAAAGGGGGGCCAAGGAATGATACCCTTTCTGAAGGAGGCCGTGAGCGGCCTGTTCTCCAAGCCCAGCACCGAGGGCTACCCCTTCACGCCGAAGGAGGCGCCCGAGGGCTACCGCGGCCGCATCGTGTTCCACGCGGACAGGTGCATCGGCTGCGGCATGTGTGAGCGCGTCTGCGCGGGCGGGGCGATCTCCACGAGCTCGGTCGAGACGGAGGAGGGGACGCTGGTTACGCGGAAGTTCTTCCTCGGCTCCTGCACCTTCTGCAACACCTGCGCGGACTTCTGCGTGAAGAAGGCCATAGAGCTGACGCAGGACTATCACATGGTCGCGCGCTGCGAGGACGACCTGGTCGTGACCGGCACGTATCTGAAGAAGAAGCCGGTGAAGAAGGAGCCTCCCGCGGCCTGCGGCGAGGAGCCCGCGGCGGAGGGCCCGAAGCCCCGCGACGACGGCAAGCCGGTGAACGACCCGGCGAAGTGCGTGTACTGCACGCTCTGCGCCAAAAAGTGCCCCGCCGAGGCCCTGACCGTGGACCGTGCCGCCAAGACCTGGACTCTGGACGAGGACAAATGCATTGCCTGCGGCACCTGCCGCGACGTCTGCCCCAAGAAGTGCATTGTTATGTAAACTAAACAAGCAAAGTATAGTCAAAGAGGGAACCCCGCCTGGGGTTCCCTCTTTTTCTTTACGTTTGTACGTGTGCGCCTCTACGTATGGGCAGTAGCGTAAGGCCCTGCTGCGAGACACCCCATTTCTTTTGCCCTTGCCAAAAGAAACGGGGTTAGCCCCAAAGAAAAGCGGCCTTTGGTGCGTATCTTTTTGATAGCGGGCCGCACGTTATGTTGTACTTGTCGTGAACAGTTGCCCTGCCCGTCAGGATGGCACGTCCGCCCCCGGCGGAGACTACCAGGTGCGTCGACTGCCAGATTACCGACCACCTCACCTTCGCCGGGGGCGAACGGTGCATTTCGGTTTGCGCTGACCACGGGTAGACACTGCCAGCGCCGCGTGCGGCCCGCTATCAAAAAGACTTAGGGCAAGCGCTTTTCTTTGACGGCTCGACACCGTTTCTTTTGGCAAGACAAAAGAAATGGGGTCGAAGGGCAGTAGGGCGTAACGTTCAGCGACCAACGTAACAGCGCACACGTAGAAACGTAAAGACGGGCGGAACTTTCGATCGCCCGGTGGGCGGCAAAATCTTACTTCTATTGACACGCGGCGCGGCAAATGCTAAATTATTGCTGAAAAGGAGGTGCTCAATATGTACGAAAACGACAATCGCGGGCAGGTCCCGGGACAGAACGACGCGGTGGTCAGCCTCGTGCTTGGAATTCTCTCCGTCGTGCTCTGGTTCTTCGGCTATTCCAGCATTCTCTCCGTCGTACTCGGCGTCGTGGGCCTGGTCTACGCCTCCAAGTCCAAACAGCGCGGCTTTGACGGCGGCATCCGCACCGCCGGTTTCGTTCTCTCGCTCATCGGTGTCATCGGCGGCGCCTTTGTGTTCATCGCCTGCATCGCCTGCGTCGGCGCAATAGGCGCGCTCGGCGTCAACATCTATTACTGACACGCTCTGATACGCCTGATTCAGTGTAACGGCCCCAAGCCGTTACACTGATTTTTTAAGGAGGCCCCATGCTCCCTTTTATCGACATCCTCGGCCGCAGCCTGCCCATGTACGGACTGCTCGGCCTGCTCGGCTTCCTGCTCGGGCTGCTGTTCATACTGCTGCGCGCGCCGCGCTTCTCGCTCTCGCGGGACGACGCGGCGTACATCTATGTCTTTGCCGCCCTCGGCGCCCTCGCCGGGGCGAAACTGCTCTATCTCCTCACCGTGCTGCCCCGGCTCGCGGAGCTCGTGCGCTCCGGCGCGGGGGCGGAGGCGCTGCTCGGCTATGTCTCCGGCGGGTTCGTGTTCCTCGGGGCCATACCCGGCGGGCTCGGCGCGGCCTGGCTCGCCGCCAGGGCCTACCGCGTGCGCCTTGCGGATTTCATGCCCCTGCTCATGCCCGCGCTCGCGCTCGTGGGGGCGCTGGGCCGCGTCGGCTGCTTCTGCGCCGGCTGTTGCTACGGCGTCGTGTGCGACTCGCCCATCTCCGTCGTCTACCCCGAGGCCTCCCTCGCCGCGCCGCCGGGGGTGCCGCTCCTGCCCGTGCAGCTCTTTGAGGCCGCCGTGCAGCTCGCGCTCTTTTTTGCGCTGCTCTGGTTCACGGCAAGGCCGCGTCGGGCGCGGTTCGCAGCGGAATTCTACCTCGCGGGCTACTGCCCCGCGCGCTTTGTGCTCGAGTTCTTCCGCGGGGACGAGGTGCGCGGCGCGCTCTGGGGGCTCTCGACCTCGCAGTGGCTCTCTGCGGCGGGGCTTGCCGCGGCGGCTCTCGGCTTTTTGTACGCGCGCCGGCGCAAAATGTGCGATTGATATCTAATATGGGCTGTGATATAATGGTTGGGAATGTGTTTAGCGTGACCAATAAGGGAAAAGGGGACGGTATTCCGATGAATTATGTAGTGGTGGATTTAGAGTGGAATCAGGCGATGAGCTCCAAATCCTCCGTTTTCAACAGGCTGCCCATCCATCTCCGGGGCGAGATAATCCAGATCGGCGCGGTGCGCCTGAATGAGGACATGACGCCCGGGGAGGAGTTCCAGATAGACGTAAAACCCGTCTACTTCAAGCGCATGCACTACAAGGTCAAGAAGCTCACCGGCTTCGACAAGGAGCGGCTCTCCCACGGCGTGTCCTTCCCGGAGGCGCTCTCGCAGTTCCGCGCCTGGTGCGGCGAGGATGTGACCTTCATCACCTGGGGCTACGACGACCAGGGCATCATGGAGCAGAACATCATCATCCATGACCTCGACTGGGACTGGATAGCCGGCTGGGTGAACCTGCAGCTCATATACAATCTCCAGACCGGCGGCGACAAGAACCAGAAGTCCCTCGCTACCGCCATGGAACACTTCGGCATTGAACAGACCCGCGTGGCGCACGACGCGCTGGGCGACGCCTACAACACCGGCCTCGTCTGCTCCAAGCTCGACATGGTCTCCGGCATGGAGCAGTACGCCGACGCGGCGGAGATACTTGCCAGCCGCGGGCCTCATAAGGAAAAGAAGCCCCGCCCCGACATGCCCGAGCCCATCGACCACAGCGCCTTCTCCGGCTACGCTTCAAAGGGCGACGCCTTTGCCGACTGCTCCCTCGCCGCTCCCGCCTGCCCCATCTGCGGCGCCGAGATGCAGTTCTCGCGCTGGATAAACCAGGGCGACCAGCGCTACATGTGCCTGGCCGAGTGCCCCGCCGACGGCAAGCTTTTGCTGCGCATCAAGTTTAAGCACGCCGGCGACGGCAGCTACTCCGCCGGACGCCTCGCTTACCGCGCCGACGAGAACATGCAGAGCTTCTACGCCGCAAAATGCGCGCAGCCCCGCAGCCGCGGACGCCGCCGCCGCACGAAAATCAAGCAACAGGAGCGTAAGGGACAATGAAGATCATTCTTGTCGGAGCCGGGCGCATGGGACAGGAGATCACGCGCCGCCTCGCCGAGGAGGGCCACGACATCACCGTCGTGGACAAGGATACAGAGTGCCTGGAGGAGATCTCCACCGGCGTCGACGCCATGGTGCTCTACGGCAACGGCGCGGACTACACCGTGCTCTCCGAGGCCGGCGTCGCCGACGCCGACCTGCTCATAGCCGTCACAAGCGACGACTCCGTCAATATGCTCTGCTGCCTCACCGGCAAGAAGCTCGGCGTCAAGAACACCGTCGCGCGCGTGCGCACCATGGAATATTTCCGGCAGATGGTGTTCCTCAAGGACGAGCTGGGCCTCTCGCTGGTGCTCAACCCCGAGCAGGCGGCCGCAGCCGAGATATCCCGCATCCTGCGCTTCCCCTCCGCCGCGAAGGTCGAGTCCTTCGCCAAGGGCCGGGCCGAGATGGTCGAATTCACCGTCTCCCCCGAGTCGCCGCTCTGCGGGCTCCGGCTCGTCAAGCTGCGCGACAAGCACTCCTCCAACATCCTCATCTGCGCCGTCGAGCACGACGGGCAGGTCATCATACCCAAGGGCGACTTCGTCCTCTCCGCCGGGGACGTCATCCACGTCGTCGGCCCCTCCGCAGAGATGAGCGCCTTCTTCAAGGCTGTCGGCTCCTACCGCCGCAGCGTGCGCGACGTACTCATCCTCGGCGGCGGGCGCATCTCGCTCTACCTCGGCTCCGCGCTCATCGAGTCCGGCATCCGCGTCCGCATACTCGAGCGCAGCGAGGAGCACTGTGAGATAATCAAGGCCATACTTCCCCGCGCCGAGATACTCCTCGGCGACGGCACCAACCCCCGCGTGCTCGAGGAGGAGGGCATACGCAGCACCGACGCCTTCGTCGCCCTCACCGGCAGCGACCAGAACAACATCATCACCTCGATGTTCGCCGCGCGCTCCGGCGCGGGCAAGGTCATAACCAAGGTCAACGACGACTGCTTCCGCCGCATGGTGGATTCCCACAAGCTCGACAGCTTCGTTACGCCCAAGAACATTGCCGCCGACGACATCGTCACCTACGTCCGCGCGATGCAGAACTCCATAGACGCCAGCGGCATCGAGTCCCTGCACGAGATCGCCGACGGCAAGGCCGAGGCGCTGGAGTTCTCCATAAAGCGCCCTGCGGAGTACCTGGGCATACCGCTAAAGAGCCTGCGCATCCGGCGCGACACCCTGCTCGCCGCCATCATCCGCGGCAACGAGTGCATCATCCCCGGCGGCAACGACTGCGTCCGCCTGCACGACAGCGTCATCGCCGTCACGACCAAGTTCGGCATGCAGCGCTTTGACGACATCTTTGAGGAGTAAGCGCGGGATATGAATTACAGGATGATATCCAAGATACTCGGCCGCGTCATGGCGGTCGAGGCCGCGCTGATGGTGCCCCCGGCGCTGGCCGCGATATACTACGGCGAGTCGCCGCTGCCCTTTGTCTACACGCTGCTCATCGCGGCGGCGCTTTTCGCTCTGCTGACGCTGCCGAAGCTCCGCCACCACGACATATATGCGCGCGAGGGCTTTGTCAGCGTCGCGCTCTCCTGGGTGCTGATGAGCCTTGTGGGCGCGCTGCCCTTTGTGTTCTCGGGCGAGATACCGAACTATTTTGACGCATTTTTCGAGATAGTGTCCGGCTTCACCACCACGGGCGCCTCCGTGGTCGTCAACGTCGAGGAGCTGAGTAACGGCGTGCTGCTCTGGCGCAGTCTCTCGCACTGGATAGGCGGCATGGGCGTGCTGGTGTTCATAATGGCCGTGCTCCCGCTCTCAGAGGAGCGGAGCATGCACATCATGCGCGCCGAGGTACCGGGCCCGCAGGTCGGCAAGCTGGTGCCCCGCATACGGCACAGCTCCGCGATAACCTACCTCATCTACGTCGCGCTGACGGTGATGCTGATCATACTTCTCTGCCTCGGCGGGATGCCGCTTTTCGACTCCATCAACCACGCGATGGCCACGGCGGCGACCGGCGGCTTCAGCGTCAAGGCCGCCTCCATCGGCTATTACGACAGCGCGTACATCGACGTTGTGACGAGCGTGTTCATGCTGCTTTTCGGCGTGAACTTCAGCATTTACTTCCTGATGATAATGCGCAAGTTCCGGCCTGCGCTGAGGAACTCGGAGCTCCACCTCTACCTCGGCATTGCGGGCGCGGCCACGCTTGCGATCGCGCTGGACATCATGGGCGACTTCGGCAACTTCTGGCACTCGCTGCGGCTCTCGTTCTTCCAAGTCGCATCGATCATGACGACGACGGGCTTTGCGACGGCGGACTTCAACCTCTGGCCGGCCTTTTCGAAGGCGATGCTGGTACTGCTGATGTTCATCGGCGCATCGGCGGGCAGCACGGGCGGCGGCATCAAGGTGTCGCGTATACTGATCCTATCTCGCGCCGCCAAGCAGGAGCTGGGCAAGCTGCTCAACCCCCGGCGCACCGTCTCGGTGCGCATGGACGGCCACAGCGTCGACCTCACGACCATACGCAGCACGCTGGTGTTCTTCGCGCTGTACATCACCATCACGCTTCTCTCGACGCTGCTCATCTCGCTTGACGGCTACGACCTCGAGACGAACTTCACTGCCGTAACGGCCTGCATTTCGAACGTTGGCCCCGGCCTGAGCTTGGTTGGTCCGATGGGCAACTACTCCATGTTCTCGAACTTCTCCAAGGTGCTGCTCTCCTTCGACATGCTGGTGGGCCGCCTTGAGATCTACCCGATGCTCATCTTGTTCCTGCCCTCTACCTGGCGCAAGAACTGACGCCCTTCGCTGCGCGCAACGCGCGCGTTTAAAAGTTTCGTCCACCTTTTCAAAGGTGGTGGAGTCCAGAGGC
>OLZO01000529.1_pt1 | contig 19540 bp, 24 predicted proteins | sample 1644431 | NCBI WGS metagenome assembly OLZO01 (sample SAMEA103958145, study PRJEB25191) | human gut metagenome | biome: human-associated habitat [ENVO:00009003]; feature: intestine environment [ENVO:2100002]; material: feces | place: Germany | collected 2013/2015
CTCGTGGATCGCCACGACGGTCGAGGTGCGGTAGGTGGTGCCGTTGGCACGCAGAAAAGCGCAGTGGCCCAGAACCAGCGGGCACAGAAGCGTTCCGTGCATCACGATGGATTTCTTCGATTTCGTCATAGTATTCGACCTCCATTCAAAATGATTTTGATTTCCCGCCGGGGCAGATTACTCGCGGCAGAGTTCCAGAAACACCACATGGGCTTCCTCAAGAAGATCTTTGATACACCGGACAGGGAGCTTTTCGCTTTTGGCAATCTCTCGTACGCCATAGCCGCAACCTTTCATACGGACAATGTTCATCTGCTGTCTGGAAATGCGACCAGCCAGATCATGGAGCAGCTGGCCCATCTCGAATTCCTGCATCAGTTTGTCCTGCACCGCCAGTGTATTTTCCAAAGGAGTGCCGTCGGGATACAGGCCAAGGTGGATGCTGAGGATTTCGGCATTTCGTTTGTGACGCTCTTGAGCCCGAAAATAATCACATAACCGAAATTTCATTTGCCTCATGGCAATGGTGCTGAACGAGTATTTCTGAGCAGACGAACTGTTACAGTAATCCCGGACTGCAGTTAAATAGGGAAAAATAACCACGTCATAAAATTCGTCTTCAGAGAGATGGTTATCATTCAGAAATTTATAAACCAGGCCGTGATGTTCGGCGGCAAACTCTTGCTGTTCCTTTGTTAACGGTACTTCACACAACATATATATTTCCTCCAGTCTAAAACAAAAAAAGGGATACCCCCGGCGTGAGCCAGAGGTATCCCTTGATGACATGTCATGCGGTTATGCCCGCAGAAAATCCATTATGCCGGCAGCTTTTCGTAGTCGCCGTTGATCGCTCCGACCGCATAGCTCCCATCAGGATTTGCGGCTTCGGTGGCGGATGCGGGGATCTCATACTCGCAGTCGTTGGTGCGCTGCTCTTCGTTGATCAGGGCCCGCTGGATGTTGATGAGCTTGATCTGCTCCTTGAAGCCATTGGCATAGGCGCGGATCTGAGCCAGCTCATCACCCTGGAAGTCGCGCACAAGGCGGAAGGTGGCGACGCTGTAGTCGTTGCTGCCGTTGTTTTCCTTCTTCAGCGAGATCTGCACCAGGCTGCCATAGGTGGCACGCCGCCGGTAGACAAAGGCTCTGTTCAGAAACTCTTTGAACGGCTTGATGCTGGTGGGCGGGAGCGAGATCAGCAGAGGCATATACTCGCCGCTGCGCAGCAGGTAGATGTCCCGCATATTCTTGCACGCCTTGCCCCGTCCGCCGTCTCGGGCCGAGCCATACTCGTTCATCGGGCAAGTGGCGCAGGCGCCGCCAGGTTCACCAATTCCCGTCTTGCCGTCCACAGAGGAGCAGAGAGGCTTGGTGTCCTCGTCATACTCACTGCCTTCCGGCCAGAGGGTGCAGGCGGCGTGATTATAGAGAATCACGCCCTCCAGCGTCCGGGCATAGTCCGGATTGTCCGGGTCCTCGGTGGGGATCTCGAACTGCAGCTGGCCGCCGGCGGGAATCTTCACCCGCTGGAAACTCATCATCTGCAGACCGTCGGCATCCTCCGCGATCTCCTCGCTGCTGAAGTCGCCCTCTACCATGGCGGGAAGCAGGAAAGCGTTCTGCTCGGGAATGTTCATCATGGAAGTGTTCTGTTCGTACATAGTTCGTTCCTCCTTAGAATTGACTGGTTGGCAGCCACTCAGGCGGCCATCTGATTGATACGGCTCCACTGCCTTGCCGGCATGGAAAGAATGTTGTAGCCGATGCCCTCCAGAGCGGTGGCTCTGTCATAGTCCTCGACATCCTGGCTGTGGCGGGTCACCGCATTGGATAAACCATAGAGCGTCAGGTCGTTGCCCTCGATCAGCCGCTGCAGCACACCGGAGCTTTCCTCATCAGTGATGTGGAAGTCCCTGCTGACCAGCTTGACAATGCCGGGGACATCGGTGGTATTCATGCGAGCCTCCTTGGCTTCCCGCATCATGTTGACTACACGGGTAAAGCGCACCTCGTCTACCACGGCCCGCACCGTGTCCTGGATCTTCATGGCAAAGGCTTTGTCGTCTGCCTCCAGCGTCTTTTCCGAATACAGCTGATAGTTCTCCGAAGCCTCGTTGACGCGGCCCACATGGTTGCGGCGCGTCTGGGCATCATTTACGACCATTCCGTTACTGCATACCAGCCGGTAGACCAGCGGCTGGATGTTCACCGAACCGAGTCCCACCTCGCTGTTGCTGATGATGATGCCGGACTGAACGATGTCGCCCGGCACGACCTCGGCCTCCAGGCGGGTGTTGACTACCTTGATATACATGCGGCTTTCCGTGAGCTGGCAGCTCTCAAAGTGCATTCCCTCCATATCCTGCAGGACGGGAAGGACGATGCTCGCAATATCAAGGTTGTCAATGCGCCGGTAGCGGTTGCTTAAAAATGCCCGTGCCGTACCCTCAATGGTGCGGATCATACGGACAGAGGGCTCCCGCTGGAACCAGGCGTTCACATTCTGCGCCAGCAGCTGGGGATATTCCTCCAGCATCTTGTCATAGTAGGCCGCCGGGATCTTCAGGTGTGTGCCGATCTGCCGGTGGGCAATGGAATTAACCTCCAGCGGTTCAAGCGCCGGGACACCGGACTGGTCATAGGCGTTGAGGTACAGCTTCGAGTCAAAAGGCTCCAGACGAAGGCTGCGGGTGTCCAGCATATAGTCGGCTTTCAAATCAGCCTGGCGCTGGATCTCCTTTGCCATGTCTACAAGACTGATCCCTGATTTCATTGTGATTTCACTCCCCTCTCTGGGTGATGGCGGTCACCAGGAGACCTGGATGCCCTGCGCCGTGGTTTCAGCCGACAGGCCCGTGCTTTCAAACACTTCCACCAAGCAGGGCCAGTAGACCCTCGCGGGAAAGTTCGAAAGATGTTCCTGCGGTACCAGTTCATCGTCCTGCTGGATGCAGATGTCGCCGTTTTCCCGCAGTGTGAGCTTGCTGTGCCCACGGGAATTCAGGTCGGCGATCAGCGTTTCCATGATTTCGCGCCCGCAGTTTTCATACCAAACGCGCGGATCGATGGGGCGCCTGTTGGGCGGGATATTGGCCTCATCGTCCTGTTCTGTACCTGCTTTGGACAGAGGCACGATTTTGAGCAGGTCACATTTGATGGTTGCGTCCTGGCCAAATGTGATGTCTGCATGGTCGAATCCATCTACATTGTGAAGCCGGATGCGCCCAGTGCCATTGGTGCGGATCAGCTCTGCCGGCCGCTTCTCACACCACTCAAAGCAGGCGTCAGAATACGACGAGCGCAGATAGGTCAGAATCCGGTGGTTGGCATAGCGGAGCAGCAGGTCGTCTGAAACAGGTTCCTCCAGTTCCGGGACCTGGAATGTGCTCTGGGCAATGCCTTCAGCGAGTAGCCGGCGTTCTCTCTGTTGGCGCTGCCGGCGGCGTTTGGCTTGCTGCATATACGGGAGCAGGAGGATCAAAACGACCCAAAGCCCCCAAAGGGTGAATACCCCAATCAGCAGCCACGCCTGCCACGGCCCGCGCACCAGAGCCATGATGGCGATAACAGCACCAATCAGAATGGTGATGCTGCCGCTCAAAAGTCCTTTGTCGTTACTCATGTTGTTACCGTCCTTCCTTTTAAGTTTTGCTTGAAAACAAAAAAAGGGACCGCACCAAGCTTCAGTTCATTCTGAAAACTTGATACGGTCCCTCTGAGGTGCCGGTACTTATCCCGGCAGGGGTTCGCGGTCACCGTCCATCACCTCTGCGGGTGCAGGAACAGTCTCCGCTTGGTCGGAGCCATTCTGATCACTTTCCGGCTTTGCTCTGGAGGTTTGTCCGGGAAGGTAGCCAAAGTCAGTCAGCCATACTTTCAGCTTCTTGACCGTGCTTCCGTCCTTTTGGCGGACATCCACCAGTTTTTGCGATCCGGTGAGCCAGATCATGCTTCCCTTTTTGACCTTGAGCCGCATGAGCCGGGTAACATCGTCACCGCGGGCCCATACCTGGTAGTAGTCCGGCGGGGTGTTGCCGGAACGCTCCATCAGGTCGAAACAGACATATTGCTGTTTTGACTGGCCCTCTTTCGGGACAAGCTCGTGCATGACTCGGCCAAATACAACGATTTGTGCCATAACACTTCCTTTCTTCGCCGTTGGCGTTCATATCTATATATAAAAAGTGCCAGCAGATACCAGCCCCGAAAGGGCGCGGCAATACCACTGACACTTGATACAGCATACAACCTTGACTGCGTGTGCAATGCAGATTTTTAATCTGCGGTACAGAAGCTTAGTCTGTATCCCACATGGGGAACGCACAAAAATCAATTACAAAGTAAGTGTAACACTATATCTTGTATTTGTCAAGTAGCATAATACTATATATAGATATTTGAGCAAGGCGAATCACAATATATGGTTCATGTAGCGGTAGTAATCATCCAGCAGATAGAATCTGAGTGTACGGGCTGCCGGTGTCCCGTAGCCGAATGTCAGGCCATAGAGATTGCCTGTCCCATCTACGCCGAGTGGACCGAGCCAGCGGGCGGCGGTGTTGCCGTTGAGATACCAGAGCTGAATATCCCGGTAATCATCTTCACTGATAAGACCGGAAGAAGCCAGACGATAAGCGTCTTCCTCTTCGATCATGGAGTGGGAAAGAAAATGGCGGTAGAGCTCGTCCGACAGCCCAAGGGCTTGCTGGTAGGTCAGAGGATTGGGGTGGTCCAGCCACCAGCGGGTAATATCTTCAAAGGTACGCAGACGCGGTTTGGGATTGAGGGCCCGGAAACGCCGGATGAAATCTTTGATTTCTTCCGGGGCGGCCGGCGGTGGGAGCGGGATCTCACGCACTTCGTCATCTAAAAAGCCGAAAGCAAGTTGCTCGCCGGTTTCATCCTCCAGCAAGAGCGAGGTGCGGGACAGCGGTGAGACCAGGAAATGCTCCATCGCAAAGGTTTCGTCCAGAAAACGCTGGATCTTGTATTGCTCAATGGTATGGGGCTTATACATTGGGGTGGACCTCCTTTTAAGTATTCCGCCTATTAAATAGGGCATTTTTTATTTTTTTCTGCAAAGTAGATGCTACTTCAAAAGATTATTGTTTCATATTTAGACAAGGTATTTGGCTATAGGCTGCTTATTGAAGCCAATACGAGATTTTGGTACTATTTGTCTGGCGCTTCATTATTGAATGGAAGTGTGAGAACTTGACTTTCTGGATGTGCTAAATTATAATATTCTATGAGCAGGGGGACTACCTCGTAGTTGAGAAGGTTAAAACCTGACCCTTTGAACCTGTTGGCTAATACCAACGCAGGGAGCTTAAGAATACAGTATCGTATTTTTAGGACATTCTCTGTTTTGGGAATGTCCTTTTTAATTGAATATGTATGATATGTGTTTGCGAGGGAACTGAACAAGTTGAAAAAGGTAAGACCTGACCTCTGGACCTGTCGGCTAATACCGGCGTAGGGAAGCAATTTCTTACGCTCGTATTGCGTCTGAAAGAGCTTCTAATTGTTTTAGAGGCTCTATTTTTTTATCTTAGGAGGAAATGAAAATGACATTCATGGAAAACATATTGGCTCACAACATTCCCATCTGGGAGCAATGTGCAGCAACCCCTTTTGTGCGGGAAATGCAAAACGGAATGCTGCCTTTTGAAAAATTCAAGGTTTATATGATACAGGACAGCATTTATCTAAAAAACTATGCCCGCATATACGGAAAGGCAATATTTCATGCGGATACGTTAAAAGAAATTCAACTTTACTATTCCATGCTGAACTTTGTGAACGATACAGAGTCCGAAGTGCGGTTAGACTATTTGAAGCAATTTGGTATGACTGACGATGATATAGAAGGGATCGCTCCCCTTCCAGAAAATCAAAGGTATATTGATTTTATGTTTGAGGTTGCGGAACATGGGAAAAACGAGGAAATACTGATGGCTGTTCTTCCATGTATGCTTAGTTACAGCTATATTTTCCGCAAATTGGCTGCTGAACCCGAAAGCAGGCAATCAAGATATTGGGACTTTATTAGGGATTATGCCGATGAAAAGTATGCAGATAGTTGTCGAGAGTGGTGCGCTTTTGCAGATCAAAAATGTAATGAGATCCCGGAAATGAAGCAAAAAAATCTGGCAGATATTTTTGAAAAGGCAAGTTTATTGGAGCTGGATTTCTGGATGATGGCTTATAAAAATGAAGAAATGGAGGAAAACGAAAAATGAAAAAGGTGTTGTCTATTGCCGGATCAGATTGCAGCGGTGGTGCTGGTATTCAGGCTGATTTGAAAACATTTTCTGCGCATGGGGTATTTGGAATGAGTGTAATTGTTTCGGTTGTTGCAGAAAACACAAGCCGAGTGATTGATATTCAAAATGTTACCCCGGATATGATTGAAAAACAGATAGACGCTGTTTTTGAGGACATTGAGGTGGACGCTGTGAAAATTGGTATGCTTTCCACGCCAGAATGTATGAAAGCAGTTGCAGCAAAAGTCAAACAGTACAAGCCGGAAAATGTTGTGATCGATCCTGTTATGTATGCCAAAAATGGCTGTCCTCTTATGGAACCCACTGCTGTATCTACTTTGATTGAAACTATTATTCCGCTTGCGGATGTACTTACCCCCAACATTCCAGAAGCGGAAAAAATAGCGGATATGCAGATTTCTACTGTTTCCGATATGGAAACGGCGGCAAGGAAGATACATTCTATGGGCTGCAAATCAGTTGTCGTTAAGGGCGGGCATCATATTGGAAACGCTGTCGATGTCTTATTTGACGGTAGGAATTTCTATCATTTTGAAACTGCCCGTATTGATACAAAAAATACTCACGGTACAGGATGCACCTTTTCTTCTGCAATCGCCTCTCAACTTGCAAAAGGGAAAAGCGTCCCCGACGCTGTTAAGGCTGCCAAAACTTATGTCACAATGGCGATTGAACATTCCCTTGCTATTGGAAAAGGCTGTGGCCCCACACACCATTTTTATGAACTGTATCAACACGGTTTGTCGGAAGAATAGGAAGGTGTGAAAATGGATTATTCCCTTTATCTTGTTACAGACCGCCGATTTATGGGCAAGCAAACACTTGCAGAAGCAGTTGAACAAGCAATATTAGGAGGCTGCACAATGGTTCAGCTCCGAGAAAAGGAACTGTCCTCATTGGATTTTTATTGGCAGGCAATAAAAATCAAGCAGATCACGGACAGCTATCACATTCCCCTTATCATAAATGACCGTGTAGATATTGCAATGGCTGTTCAGGCGGATGGGGTGCATATTGGGCAGCATGATATTCCTGCGGCGGCTGTACGAAAAATGATCGGTAAGGATATGTTATTAGGCGTTTCTGTTTCCACAGTTGAACAGGCGATAAAGGCACAACAGGACGATGCGGATTATTTAGGCGTTGGTGCGATGTTTCCTACTGGAACAAAAACAGACGCAGATTTTGTATCAATGGAGAAATTAAAAGAAATCCGTACAGCCGTATCATTGCCAATCGTTGTAATTGGTGGTATCAACAAGGATAATGCCCATTGCTTTAAGACCGCAGGGATTGATGGACTGGCCGTTGTTTCAGCTATTTTAGCGAAGCCGAATATAAAAGTTGCCGCAGAGGAACTAAAAGCTATATTTTCAGGAAAGGAAAGCAAAAATGGATTTTGAAGCGGCAATTTTTGATTTAGACGGGACTCTTTTAGACTCAATGGATGTGTGGGAACACATAGACATTCAGTTTTTGCAAAAAAGAAATATCCCTGTTCCAGACGGTTATGTAACAGAAATCTGCGCTCGGAGTTTTGAAGAAGCTGCACAATACACGATTGATCTTTTCGGCTTACCGGAAAGTGTAGATAGTATCATTGATGAATGGAACGATATGGCACTTTATGAATATGCCCATCACGTTAAACTGCTTCCGTATGCGCTGAATTATCTAACACAGCTAAAAACACAAGGGATAAAACTTGCAGTTGCCACCGGTTTGCCAGAGAAATTATATGTCCCATGCTTAAAGAACAACTCTATTCTGGGGCTGTTTGACGCCTTATGTTCAACAGATGAAGTACATCGTGGGAAAGAATATCCTGATATTTTTGAATATGCCGCCCAGAAGTTAAGCGTTGCTCCTGAACGCTGTATTGTCTTTGACGATGTTCTCCCAGCAATTAGAAGTGCAAAACAGGCTAAGATGTTGGCAGGCGGTGTATATGATAAATATTCTGCGGATCAGCGCAGAGAAATCGAAAAGATTGCAGATATTTACCTACTTGATTTCAAACTGGCTCCCATACCACGAAAAGGGGTGTGACAATGGAAAAATGGGACTTATATAATGCAAAACGCGAAAAAACAGGGCTTACTATGCAGCGCGGAGAAAATATCCCCAAAGGGCTGTATCATTTGGTTGTGAGTGCATGGATTGTTAATCAGCAGGGACAGTATCTTTTGTCCCAGCGCCATCCAGACAAGCAATACCCTCTTTATTGGGAGTGTACGGGCGGCGCTGTACTTTCGGGTGAGAATAGTTTACAAGGAGCTGTCCGAGAAGTAAAAGAAGAATTAGGAATAACGCTTGCCCCTGAACAGGGAAAACCTATCTATCAATTTCGCCGGGAGGATATGCAGGATTTTTATGACGTGTGGTTATTCCATGCAGATATTGACATCAAGGAAATGGTGTTACAAAAAACAGAAGTCGTGGATGTGCAATGGGTAAATCAGGACAAACTGCTAAATATGTTTCAAAAGAAGCAACTGCACCCCTTAATAACCTATATTGATACTCTTATCTCCTAAGAAAATGCCAGTTGCAAAGTCTGTTGGTCTTGCCCCGGAATTTCCCTGCTACAAACAGCGGGATTTTAACCTTACAAGTAATGTAAGTAGTAACGCTCACCTCGGTTATGTATAATAAATTTGTAACCAGTGACGGTGGCAAAAAAGATTTGAGGTGTCTTACTATGAATACAGGAAAATTATTAGAAGTACGCAATCTTCAAAAGTTTTATAACAAAGACGGCATACCGACCAAGGCTTTGAATGGCATTACTTTTGACGTTTTCCCCGGTGAGTATTTGGGAATAATGGGGGCCAGCGGTTCGGGAAAAACAACGCTGCTAAATTGCATTGCAACGATCATAAAACCAACTTCCGGCCAAATCATGCTTTCTGGCGAAAATATTAGCGCATTTAGCGGAAGTGATTTGGCAGAATACCGTGGCACTAAAATAGGGTATCTTTTTCAGGACTTCGCCTTGCTGGATAATCTTACAGGAAAGGAAAATATTCTTCTGCCTTTATCCATTCATAACGTAGCTGCGTCTACTGCCGAAAAGAAATTGTTTGACCTTGCGGATTTTTTGGGAATTAGGGATGTACTTGAAAAGTTTCCGTCCCAGATGTCCGGCGGCCAGAAACAGCGTGTCGCTGCGGCCCGCTGCCTGATCTCCAACCCCTCAATTATTTTGGCTGACGAGCCTACGGGGGCTTTAGATACCAAATCGGCGCGTCAGCTCATGGAAAAATTGCAGGAAATCAATCAAAAACAACAGCGGACAATTTTAATGGTGACGCATGACCCCAATGCTGCCAGCTTTTGTACCAGAATTTTGTTTATACAAGATGGAGTGATATTTCACGAAATCAGGAAACAAATCCAAACGGAAACACAGGAAGCGTTCTATGAACGTATCCTGCAAGTAATGGCGCAAATGGGGGGAGGAAGTGCGAATGTTCTTTAATATTGCATGGAGAAATGCCAAGAGAAATCGCAGCGAAAATTTGATATATTTTCTAACAATGATAACTGCCGTTGCAGCTTTCTATATTATGCTCTCTTTGGAAAAACAAGATGTAATACGGTTTCTGGCAGAAATTGAGAGTGATGCTGTCAATCGTTTGCTTACGACAATGATGCCTGCAGTATATCTGTGCGCACTATTATTTGTGTTTTTTCTTGTGACTTTTGCAAACAAATATCAACTTGAGTGTCGCAGTAAAGAGCTGGGGCTTTATCTGCTCTTTGGCATGAAAAGAAGGCGGCTCTTTCTCCAACTCTTGATGGAAGGGCTTTTTACTTCTATCTTAGCTCTTTGTGGCGGGATTGTTGGCGGCGGATTTCTGTCAGAGATCATCAGCCTTGCGACATCCAGATTAGTAGGTCAGGATATTATTTCTCACCAGTCCAGCTTTTCCGTGAGCGCTGTTGTCTGGACAGTATTGGGATTTATGCTTGTTCAGGCAATCGCCCTGTTTATTTTGGGTGGCCGGTTATGCCGTCAAGAAATCCATCAGCTTCTTTATGGCGAAATAGCAAAAAAGCAGAAAGTAGGAAAAACCGGCGGCAGTATCGTCACTCTTATTCTCGGCACGGTACTTTTGCTTTTTGCCTATTGGCTCGTATTAAACCATTTTATGGCCGCAGGAGGGGCAATGCTGTTTTTGGCGGTTCTCTTAGGCATTATGGGGACAATACTCTTTATACGCGGACTGGCAAGATTATTGAGCTTGTTGGCAGGCTCTAATAAAAAGAAATCTACACAAGGGCTTTATACTTTCACTCTACGGCAGTTGCAGGAAAATATAGTAAATAAATTCGTATCCATTTCCGTTGCTTCTCTTTTGATGATGCTGACGATTATGTTGATCGCGGATGGCTCTGTCCGTATTATGTCATCCAGCGACCAACTGACACGGGGGGCCTCTGTTTATGACTTTACTATATCCGGTGAAGATCAGACAGTGGAGCAATATTTAACATCTGAAAAAATGGCCCCCTATGTTTCTCATGTAAACCGTATGGAAACGGGGGTTATGAAACGGCCAGACGGTGGACTAAGCTCTTATATGGATTGGTCACTGCTTCGCAAGGAGATTGTTCATGCTCTGCCAAGTAACGTGGAAGATCCGGCCACACAAGGCGCTGTCAGCTATGAGATTGACGCCGATAATCCGGCAGCCCTTAATCTATTAGCGTTGATTGATACGAGTGGATCAGCCCCTTACCTTCTGCGGGCTTCTTCTTATAATCAGCTTTTGGAGGCTTCGGGGGAAGATACTTTAACATTAAACGATAACGAGGCTATTTTGTATCTCAATCCAGATTTCTTTGGGAGTGCGCAAGCAGAGGCGGAAAAATTGTTGAACCAAATAATCGGTGCCTCACAAGAAAAGCCCCTCATCTATATTGATGGGCAGGAATTTACTCTGGTTCCCTCTGTGCCGATGAAAGGATTGACTGCGGATAGAAACATTCGTATTTTTACTGCGCTCATTGTATCTGATAATGTATTTGAAAGCTATATAAACCCAGATAGCATTACGGTATCATGGAATTTTTGTATTCCGAAAGATCGAGTTGAAGCAGATGGTTTAATGGCGTCGATTATGGAAGTAAACGATATTTTGCGGCCATCTGGTTTAGTCTTTGAAAGCTACCTAAATAATTTCGGGCGGCAGCTCTTTTATATCGTGTCCAGTAGTTATACTACCCTGTATATGGGCTTTATGCTTTTGATTATTGCTTGTGCATTACTCGCGTTACAATTTTTGACGCAAATGCAGGCAACAAAAGCAAGGTATCTCACGCTTTCACTTCTGGGGGCAAGGCGTGAACAAATGAAAAAGTCAATGCACAGGCAAGTGCTATACTATTTTCTTTTACCTCTGGGGCTGGCTTGTGTTAGCGGCACTGTTGGCCTTTACGTTATGCAGAAATACCTTTCCCCTTCGGTGGCGAGCGATGCTCCGTTTTATTTATTGGCAGGCATCATGGCTGGAATTGTCATTTTGATATTGGCAGTGTACGCTATTGCGGTTGCCAGAACCGCAGACCGGGAAATTGCAAAACTAAACTGGAAGCCCAACTCTTGATGGGAAATAAAATGAAAGAAAGGAGGCGGTCATATTGGCACAAATTGTTGTTGTAGAAGATGATTTATATATGCGAGAGGAACTAATTGACCTTTTGAGTAAATCCGGTTACGATACATTTCCTATATCGGAATTTGAGGACGTTGTTTCCCAAATTCAGGCTATTGCGCCGGATCTCATATTGCTGGACATCAATCTTCCTTACAAATCGGGTTTTGATATATGCAGGGAATTGAAAGCGAAAGGGATCGGGGGCGTGCTGGTATTGACCGCACGGGACAAATTACAGGATGAAATACACGCATTAGGTTTGGGAGCAGATGATTATTTAACTAAGCCTTGCAATATGGAACGTCTGCTGGCGCGCATAAAATCCTTGCTGCGGCGGACAGAACAGCAGCAGATACAACATGATTTGCTAAAGGGGAATGGATTTTTACTTGATCCTCATACATTCACTATTTATGTGGGAAAAACTTCGTATGTGCTGCCACCTAATGAGGGGAAAATTTTACTGACTCTTTTAATGAACTATCCCCGTACAGTTTCAAAAGAAGAACTTTTTCATGCGCTATGGGGAACTGATAAATTTATAGATGAAAACGCCCTGCAAGTTAATTTTACCCGTTTACGGAAAACAATGCGGAATTATGGACTTGATGATCGCATAGAAACAGTGCGCGGAGAGGGGTATCGTTTGAAAGAGCAGGTGGATATATGAAAACACTAAAAGTAGTATTAGCGTATATTTCATCCTGTAAAATATGGTTGATTGCCTTAGCTTGTGCCAATGTATTGTTTATCTTTTTTGCATGGTTTGCATATCCAGAAGAATTTTACAGCCTTATATGGTTGATGATTTCCGTTTCCGTTGGGACATCCTTTATCCCACTGTTTATTTTAGTGAAACGGCACCACAAGCTGCAAACCGTATTTCACCATTTTCTTACGGAGCCGGACGAAGCGAACGAATACGCTTTATGTGAAGCTGCCCCTATATCTATGCACCCTTTTATCCATGAATTGGGTGATAATTTAAGATCCCGACAAGCAGAGATTGATAATAGCGGTGTTCAACTTGTAGACTATGAAAGTTATATCGAAAACTGGGTACATGAGATCAAAAAGCCGCTTTCCTTGATGACGCTTGTTTTAGATAATCGAAAAGAAGAATTGTCGCCCCTTGTTTATTCTCGTATGCTCCATGTACGCGACCACATACGGCAAGATGTGGAACAAATTCTTTACTTTTCCCGATTGGGGGCAACTCACAAGGATTATTATTGGGAACCGCTTTCCGTTCTCACTGTCTGCAAAGAGGCCATTTCCGACAATCAGACTTTGTTGGAAGAAGCGGGATTTACGATTGATTTTGGGGGACATGACTGCAATGTTTTCTCTGACAAAAAAGGGCTGATGTTTATTTTGGGACAGCTTATCAATAACAGTGTTAAATATGCCGATAAAACATCGTCACCTACATTGTTGTTCCAACTTAGAGAAAATATTGGAGAGGAAACAATCGTTCTTTCAATTACCGACAATGGCCCCGGCATTCCAAACTCCGACCTGCTATTTGTGTTTGAAAAAGGTTTTACCGGCGACAGAGGCAGCTATATGAGCCGGTCAACAGGTATGGGATTGTATTTGGTAAAGAAAATGGCGACGGACTTAGCAATAGATTTACAAATCACATCAGAATTGAAGTGTGGAACAACAGTATCTTTGATATTCCCGAAAGTAAAATCATCTGTTAGGAGGTGTAGTGATGCAGCAAATAACTAATACACACGCAGCAAAGGTGAAAAGCCCCGTTCTTTCTTTAGCCATAAGCTGGTTGATTATTTTAGGCACCTATTTTTTGCTGCGGCTTATATTTATCATATTTGGTTTCCATTTATATGCCGGTCTTTTAGGCGGTTGTTTGGCCTTTGTCCCATACCTTATAAGCACGATTTATCTTTATAAGTCAACAAGGACAACAAATATCTGGATATATCTATTGGGAATTGCTTTGCCAAACATTATAGAGAAAATCGTCCTGTATCTTATGGGAGCATTTCTCTATGGCGTAGATCCTGCGAATGTTAGCAGTGCCTTGCAAAGAATTGCGTCAAACGAACCTTATACCAATTTCTTCACTCATCCGGCGGCACCCAATATATTCAGTTTATCATTCTTTGGTTGGACATATATTATAGGCAGTTTTGTAGTCTGTGCATTGTTGATTTTCATTGCAATTGCGTTAAGAAAAACCAAGAAATAAGGACTATTGATATTTTGGCTAAAAGTTTTTGAAACGGTTGATGAACGTAATTGAAGTATGAAGAAGGAAGGTTGTGGTACACATGGGAAGTTTATAATTTTATCTTTTAATAATGATGAGGAAGATGCCTTTGTTGATTCTATAGCAGCACTCTCTTCTATCAAATATTTCTCAACAATGAACGCCTCTGATGACACGCCACTCTTGCATGGAACTTTGCAAATTGTTCCACGGCAGCGTTTGGTGTATCAACAGGGCGTGAAGATTGAATTAACCCCGATGGAGTTTGATATACTGCTCTTACTGGCCCACCGACCTGGGCAGGTATTTTCCGCCCGGCAAATCTATGAGGCCGTCGCAACAGATTCTTTTGATGTCGGTTGGACAGGAATCTCTAGCATGATCTATAAACTCCGACGCAAGCTGGGACCAGACACTATTGAGACGGTACGAGGACATGGGTATCGACTGAGGATAAAATAGTAAATAAAGACTCAGACCAAGATGCCCCATAAGGGATTGAGGCGGCAATAGGCGGTACATTAAGTTTAAGAAACGAGGAGAAAGATTTATGTTAAAGAAAATGTTGATATTAAACATTTTCGCATTGATGGTATGTTTATCAGGGTGTGGGAAAACTGATCAGTTAAGCTCATATGAAACAGATGGTCTTGGATACATTGCATACACAGATATTGATACAATCTGTGAAGATCCAGTGCTGATTCAAGAGGGGGACAATTTTTTATCATCAGTAGATACTAACCTCTTGCTCTCTTATGTAGTTGACAGCAATATTGAAATCTCAGAAGAACTTGGCAGTTATGAACACTTAATTATGACAAATCCTCAATGGATTGAACGCTTTGGAAATATGGATAAACTAAAACCTGTTGAATATAAGAATTTATCTAGTGGAATGCAGGAATTTTTGGAAGCCCAAATGAGCGTATTAACCGTTACTGGAGAGGCATTACCCACTGGTATAGAGCTATATAAATATGATGGCGATGGGCTACTCGCTTTCCCTGTCAATGTAACATTGGGAGCGGCGGAGCCAATCGAAGCCCAAAATTCATTGGTAATTTTAGTGAATACGCCTTCAGAAACGCTAAAAATCGACACATGTTTGCTACCATTGATCTCAAGCGGCAATATATTGTTTGCAGATGTAAATGAAGTACAGGCAACATTTGAAGAAAGCAAATTAAAAGACTATGGTACAGTTCAGGAATTAAATTCAACTCATTGAACAGATGTAAAGTTAAATTATGTGTACGATCAATTTGTAGCTCCTATTGAGTTTCTGTAAACGATATGCGGCACCGAGTTAGTTACGGTGCCGCATATTTCTTACTCATGGGGTGTTTGCTCCTTGCTTTCCATCTCTTCATCACAGGAGGCTATGCCCTCCAATACCTCGTATCCAAGGAAACTGTTGGTGGAGAGAGCGGTGTCCAGATAGTCGTTTCCGACGGCAGGCCGGCTCCCTTTTTGAAAATAAAAGCGGTAGCGGGCGCCGATCTGGAACTTGGCAGTTTTGCTCAACAGCAAGGTGCGCTCCGCACCCTGTTCATCAATCAGCTGGATCTTGCGGTAACGACGCAGCATAGGGGTGCTGACGCCGGCGCAGATCCCTTCTACCACTTCGTACTGGCCCCGGGCGGCGGTGCGCCATAGGCTGCTGCCCAGCACCAGAGAAGCGGCAAAAATAAGTCCACCCAGCACCAGAAGGATGCGGTCTGCGGTGACAGTGAAGATCACAAGGCTGACTGCTATGCTGGCGATCCCGGCCAGGAATGTCAGCAGGATCTTGCGCCGCAGGACAAAGGGAAATTGGCTCCATTGGTATTTCATGTACTGATCCTTTCAAAAATGATTTGCTGGCGCAGATACAGGTTGGCAACGGCCAGCGTTACCGCCTGGCTGCTCCGGCTGTTCTTCATCAGGCTGGCGATATTCTGGCAGGTGGTTTCGCTGTCGCCGTACACCTTCTCCATCAGGACCCGCTCGCTGGGGAGGGAGAAGACATCCTGCTCCACACATTTGATGATCTCCGCAGTGGAAAGCAGGGCCTGCCGGGAAAGCCGCATGACGCGGGATTCATAGTCGGTTCGGCGGTCTTTGCGAAACAGCTTCAGCGCCTGCCCGACTGAAACGCGACGGCTGAATACCAGCTTCATAAACGATACGCCGCGCACCAGGGCAGAGCCGCTGGTGGGGATGATGCCCAGGGAACTCAACAGATCATACAGCGCATCATATTCGGTCTCCCCGCAGCCGGAAACCAGCAGGCCGCGGGTAAGCAGACGGTTCACGCAGTCATCCCAGGGCCGGCTGACAGCACCGCCCATAGATGAAGCTAGCTTATCGCACTGAAAAGAAATATCCTCCCACTTGGAGATCCGCCAATTCAGGGCAGTCCAAACGACCAGCTCCTGCATATCCACCATGTAGGGCTGACCGCCAAGGCGGATGACCGGGCAGGACCGGCCGCAGCCATTTGTTTCCCGCTCCAGACGGCCGATTGCAGTATATAAGTTTTTCTGTTCCATCGATCAATGCCTCCTTATATATATCCTTTACTGCGGGAAGGCCGTGGTTTTCAACAAAATCAAAGCAGGCTTGCCAGAAAGCGGGGGTCACTGCGCAACTTGGCGACCGAGCGCGAGATCCATGCACCCACATGGGAGGGCGGAACCTGGTAAAGTTCCGCAATATCCGTGACCCGCATCCCCTGGAGCTTGAGCGCCAGAGCCTCAATCCCAAGCCGGGCCACACCGTCATAGTCCTGCTTGCTGGTCTCCAGAAGCGACAGCGTTTCCATCAGGGACACTTGGGCGTCAAAAGCGTCGGACTGCGGCTCCAGGGCCTCACCGTCGGCGGCCAGTTCCCCATGCTCCCCAATAATGAGCCGGCTGAACATCTTGCCCCTGTTGCAGATCGTCCGGCAATAGGACAGAAGCCCGTTTTTTACGACCGTTTTGGCGTAGGTGGCAAACTGTGCCCGCCCATCGTCCTTATAGGTGGCCGCGGCTTTGCAGAGCCAGACGCACCCCTCCTGGAACAGATCGCTGTACTCCAGGCCGCAGATAGTCGGATTCACATGGATATAGTCGCAGATCACCCAATGCACCACTGGCAGGTTTTGAGCAACGAGTTCCTGCTGCTGTTTTGTCAGGCTGGTCATTTGCTCACCTCCCGTCAGGCTGCCGCCTGTCCGGCGGCGGGAGGAGCTGAGGCCTGCCTACAGAGGCGGACGACCTCATCGCACATCCATTCGGAAAACTGGCCGATATGGGCCTGCCGTTCATCCAGCCCCAGCTTTGCCTGGAGCCAGATGTAGACCTCCCATTTTTCCATGTGCCGGCTCTGCTGCAGCTGCTCCAATGCCCGGTGCGCCAAAATGCGCTTGTGTCGGAGATCTCCATTTGCCAAAGTTCCCATAGGCCGGTGCGTCCTGTCATGGGCGCTCACATAGGCATCGCAGGCGGGCCAGCGGTCGCAGAGATAGAGAAATTTCCCCTGGGACCGGCGGTTCAAGCCGTAAACCACGCTGGCAGGGCGGAGAGAGGCATTGGCATGGCAATAAGGACATTTGATCTGTTTTTGCTTCATCATAAAATCATCACCTCCAAAGACGCGCCAAAGGCGGCGCGATGGCGTCTTTCTGTGTAAAAATCAGCTGTTCTGGCTGCAGCTGGGGTCCAGACAAAGCTGCCTGAGCGTACATGCGGAAGAGTTCGGCGCATGCCATTCGATGTACTTGGAAAAAGCGGCGTCAAAAGAGCGGTGCGACAGGACATCGCTACACTCGGTGGGCTCTACTTCCTCACCGGTCAGCTCATGTACGGTTTCCGCAGGCAGAAGCATGACCTGCCCACACTCATCCACTGTCAGCAGGAATCCGGAACAGGGCTTCTCCCGGCCATACATACAGGCATCGCAGCCACAGCTGACAAAGATGGCATTGCGCCAGTTCCCACGGACGGCCCGCAGAAAGGAATAAAATTTGCAGGATGTTTTCATCCTCTACCTCCGTTATTCGTTTTTTGAGAAAATAAAAAAGCGGGGACCAGCTGTGGATGTCCACAAGCTGATCCCCGCTGACGGCATTTAAGCGAACAAGCCCTTAGTTGGCCGCGCCGAACAGGCCCTCGATCTCCTGCGTGATCCGGGGGATGACCGTATCGTTGAAGATGAGGGTCAGGGCCGCCAGCAGCAGGGCGCCCAGCACAACGGCGATGATGATTTTGACCGCATCAGAGATGTAGAAATCGCCGCGCTGGTTGGAGAGCGCCATACGGGCCCGAAGCGCGAGGCCGTTCGCTTTGCTGCAGATGCAGCTGGTAAACTTCTTCATGGAAATACCTCCTGTAAATGTGATATTGGATTTGGGTATGGTTATGGCCGGTCAGGACCGGCGGATAGGCTTGAGCAGGCTGTTTTTGTTGGAGCGGGGCCTGTCCGGATACGCTTTCGGCTTCTGGCGCAAAAGCCACCGGAACCGGCGCCGCCGCACATCTTCGCCGTCAGGCGGAATATATTTTTTCTTCGACATGGATTTCTCCTGTTCAGACGATAGGTTCAGGACCGGCCTGAGAGCAGGTCGGCCCTGGGGAAATGGATGGAAGGCAGCCGGCATAGCGGCTGCTATGGGAACCCACTGCGGTACAAAACATCACCTCCATCGTAGATTCGCCCCCGGATGGGAGCGGGTATATGGAAAGCCCACACCAGAGGCGTGGGCGGATACCTGTCAGCCGAAGAAAGCGCCCAGGGAACTCATGACCTCGGTGCAGAGGACCACCAGATAGATGATCATAATGCAAATGAGCATCATCATGGAGTAACGCTGGATCTTCTTGGGGCGCTTGGCCGCTTCCTTTTTCAGATTGTTCTGCTCGATCTGCCTCATGTCAAAGCAGATCATCTTGAAGTACATCCGCTGGTCGTCGCCGCGAAGCACGCCGATCAGGCCGCGGATTACATCGGACAGCATGGGGCTGCCAATGCGGGTTTCAAAACGGATCAGGGCATTCTCATAGTTGCCGGTTTTCATGTCGGCAATGGTCTGGTCCAGCTCCGCGCCGAAGTCCTTGCCCGCTACCCGGCGGTAAGAGGTAAGGATCTTCAGCACATCCCGGTCGTTCTCCAGGTTCTGCCCAATAGTCAGGGCGAACCGGGGGATCTCGCTTTCAATGAGCTTGCGGCGCTTCTTAACGAAATCGAAGACGCTGTAATAGGTCGAGAACCACAGCGCCACCGCAAGCCCGATCAGCACGGGAACCATCAGCGGCACCAGAAACACCATCAGGATAGAGCTGAGGCCGACGGCGCCTGCCGTGACCCAAGCCCGGGCTGTGTAGACC
>OLZO01000530.1_pt1 | contig 19453 bp, 15 predicted proteins | sample 1644431 | NCBI WGS metagenome assembly OLZO01 (sample SAMEA103958145, study PRJEB25191) | human gut metagenome | biome: human-associated habitat [ENVO:00009003]; feature: intestine environment [ENVO:2100002]; material: feces | place: Germany | collected 2013/2015
ACCCGAGCGCTGCGATCACCCGTCAGGAGCTGGTGACCATGCTCTGGCGGCTGGCTGGCGAACCCGCGCTTGGCAGCGGCATCAACGCTCCGGACGCCGGGAGCGTCAGCTCCTGGGCGCAGCAGGCCATGAGCTGGGCTATGTACATCGGCCTCATTGAGGGCGACGAGAACGGCGCGGTCACACCGGCCGCCACCGCAACCCGCGCCCAGGCCGCGGCCATCTTCATGCGCTATCTCGAAAAGTAAATAGTAAAAACCGCCGGCTCCATGTGAGCCGGCGGTCTTTTTTTATGCCGTTATCAGTCGTCCTCGAGGACGCGCAGTCCAGCGACTGCGGAGATGGGCAGGGAGAATGAAATAGCGCCCGAAGGTGTACCGGGACCGCAGTTTTCTGCAATGGCTTTCATGATCGCCGCCTTCTCAGAGGCCTTGGAGACTATGATGATCAGCTCCTTTTCCTCTGCGATGGAGACGCCGAGAAAGCGCTCGGCCTGCTTCGCGCCGGTGCCCTTGGCGTGGAGCACCGTGCCGCCCGCAGCTCCGGCGGAACGCGCCGCGTCCATGACCGTGTCCGTGTGGCCCTCGTTGATTATTACCATTATCAGCTCGTGCTCGAAGCTCAGCTCCGGCACCGCGCCGTCAGGCGTGCTGTTCCCGGTGAGAAATGCCAAGGTGCGTCCTCCTCCCACGCTTTTTATAGGCACGGCGAGCATTATGCCGTTGCCTGGTATGTCGATGAAAAGCCGCCTTTTGGCGCTTTTGATGAGCTGGCGCGTCATGTCCCCGCAGGCTACAGAGGCGACCAGCGCCTTTTCCGTAGCCTCAAGACCGTAGAGGCTCAGGTGCTCCGAAGTGGCCGTGCCGTTGCCGAGCATCGTCAGTACAATGGGCAGGCCGTGGCTGCGGTAGACCTCCAGCATATCCTCTGCCCGGGCGCGGTCCACGATAGCGACCACAAAGTCCATTATCATGAGGCCACCTCCCAGAGCTCGATGATATCGGTGTCCGCAAGCTGAGTTGCGTCAAAGGCGTCGCCCGCCTTCTTGGAGCGCACAACGTATACCGCGCCCATGACCTGCACCGTGATGAGCGGCATCATGGCGACGAGAGAGACGAGCCCGAATGCGTCGGTGATGACGTTCCCGCCCACGGCCTCGCACGCGCCCATGGCAAAGGGCAGCATGAACGTCGCAGTCATAGGCCCGGAGGCCACGCCGCCGGAGTCGAAGGCGATGGCGGTGAAGATGGGCGGCACGAAAAAGCTCATGGCCAGCGCTATGACATAGCCCGGCACGATGAACCAGAGTATCGAAATACCGGTCAGCACCCGCACCATGGCGAGCCCTGTCGCCAGAGCAATGGCTATTGAAAGGCTTAGACCCATGGCCTTTTCAGACACAGCTCCAGCGCTTATTTCCTCGACTTGCTTGTTGAGCACATGTACCGCGGGCTCGGCGTTTATCATGAACCAGCCCATGACCATTGCAATCGGCACGAGCAGCCAGGGCGTCTGCTCCGCAAGCTGCGCGCCGAGTATGGTGCCCAGCGAGGAGAAGCCGACGTTCACGCCTACAAGGAACAATACGAGCCCAACGTAGGTGTAAACAAGGCCTATGATTATTTTGAGGAATGGGAGCTTTCGCAGATGCAGCGCAAACACCTGAAACAGCAGGAAAAAGCCAACGATGGGTGCGAGCGCGAGCGCGACCTCGCCCATGTATTCCGGTATGGCGCGCAGATAACCGCCGCCGAGCTCCACTGTGTTGGCATAGCTGTGTATTACCGACGAGGCAACGGTGCCGTCCTCCATCTCGTAGAAGAAGCCGAGAAGCATGACGGCGAGTATAGGGCCGACGGAGCAGAGAGCGACGAGACCGAAGCTGTCAGCCTCCGCGTTCTTGTCGCTTCGTATGGAGGCGACGCCGACGCCGAGCGCCATGATGAAAGGCACGGTCATCGGCCCGGTGGTCACGCCGCCGGAGTCGAATGCTACGCTTAGAAAGCCCGCATCCGAGAGCGCTGCAAGTGCAAAAACGATTATGTAGCAGCCAAGCAGCACCCAGCGAAGCTGTATGCCCAGCAATATGCGCAGCATGCAGACCACCAGAAATAGGCCCACGCCGACGGAAACGGTTATGATGAGCACCGTGGTGTTGATGTGCGGCACATTGGAGGCCAGTACCTGCAGATCAGGCTCCGCGACGGTTATGGCCACGCCGAGGATGAAGCTCAGCGCCAGAATGAGCCAGAGTCTGCGCGTCTTTGTCATGCGGGCGCCGGTATGTGTGCCTATCTGCGTCATTGAAGCCTCGGCACCCAGGGTGAAGAGGCCCATGCCCACTATCAGCATTATGGTGCCGAGCAGGAAGGCCAGCATCAGGTCCGTCGTGACCGGTACGAAGCTAAGGCACATGAGCGCGACGATGAGCGCGATAGGCAGGACCGAGGATATGGATTCATTGAGCTTTTCGCGGAGTATCGTCTTGTTGGGCATGGGATCTCACCTCTTTTCACAGAAACTGCGCGTGGTCAGCGCTTGTCGCGGTCGTGCATGAAGTTCAGGCCGAGCTCGCGGCGCGCGTAGGGCGTCTTGATGAGCGCAGCAAAGAGGGCGGAGGAGGCGACAGCTCCGAAAACGCCCTGTACGATGTTGGTCGGTATGCTCCCCGCCGCGGCCCAGCCATAGCCGAGCAGCGCGCCCTCATAGGCAAGATAGCCAAGCACCATTATGACCTCGGCAGCAAGGCCCGCGAGCACGGAAGTGACGACGGGGCGCTTTTCGCCGAAGCGGCGCAACAGCGCGCCGGCCAGCAGGGCCATAACGGCCTTGATGACAAAGGTGCCCGGGAAATACTGCACATATCCCGCCATGAGGTCGGCAAGGCTGGAGCCGAGCGCCGCCGCCAGCGAGCCCCAGAGGGGGCCGAGCACATAGGCGGCCAGCAGCACCAGCGCGTCTCCGGCGTGGATATAGCCGAAGAGCGTGGGGAACTTGGGGTACATGGTTATCACGCAGCAGAGAGCGGCAAATAGCGCTGCGTATATAAGTTTCTTATTTCCGTTCACTGGAGGATACCTCCTGCTTGTCCCGGCTCATGCGAATGCAAGCAAGGCAGATGCCGAGAAGGATGAAATACGCGAACAAAACGCGGGGATAGAACCAGATATACTCAAAGATGGACGCCACGGCGATACCGATAAAGGCGGCAACACAGGCGACGAGTGCGCCCTGTGTCTCACGCCCGGAGGCGCGGAAAATGCCGAAGGCAGCGTCCTTGATGTTGCGGAGCATCATCCACATGAACGACACGAAGCCAAGAGCGCCCGTCTCAATGAAAAGCTCCATATACAGCATCTGAGTGTGATACACGCCCTTGGTCGCGCCGGTAAGCGCATAGCTGGGGTAGAGGTCGGCAAAGGTCGTCGGACCCATACCAATGCCGGTGAGACCGTGGTCACGGAGCATGGGCAGCAGGCTCTGCCAGGTGCGTATGCGGTGGCTTGCCGAGCTGTCATGCGAGTTAAAGATGGTGGAAAAGCGCGTGATGATGCTGTCGGGCAGGAATGGGATGATGAGCGGTATCGCCACAAAACCGATGGGGATGAGCCGCTTGTCGACGTAGTAGACAAACACAACCGCCGCGACCGCAAGAGAGAGCCAGCTCGAACGCGAGTAGGTCATCACTATTGCGACTAGCGGAAATACTATGCAGCAGCAGAGCACAAAGCGCAGCGTGGGGTTTTTGCGGTTCATGGCAAAGGACACGCACAGCGGCGTAAAGAGCACGAGGAACTCAGCATAGTTGTTGGGGTTGTCAAGCGTGGAGTAAACGCGTCCGGGGACTCCGGCGTTCAGGTCAAGGTCCGTGTACGAGGCGCTGACCTCGACACCCATGAACCTCTGCGCGATGGCATAGAGCGCCGTGAGTATGACCGCGGCGTATATCCAGCCCATGAGCGAGCGGAGCCGCCGCTCGTCCGTGGTGTCCGCCATTATGACAAAGGTGAGCAGGAAGGCGGCGATGAAGAAGAGCAGTATCCTGAAGCTGTCGCTGAACGCGCTGGTGAACATCAGACTGCCCACGCAGGCCATGAGGAAGAGCAGGAAGGGGAGACCCAGCGCTTTGGGGTAGACCTTCTCGCGCTTGCCCGCGGCAGACATCAGGAACCACAGCCCGAACAGACCTACCGCCGCGAGAACTGCATAGGAGTTAGACCAGAAGGCGTGCGGCGTTATGAACATTACGAACACGAAACCGCCGAGGAGAACGTCAAAACGAAGCAGCACAGAGCCGGAAACAAGTCTCACAATGACGCTCGTCGCCGCTGCCGGGCGCAGATACCGGAATATTGCGCCGAATATATTCAGCAGGAAGTTCCATACTGCGTTCACTATCCTGGTAAATAGGCTCGCTCCGTACCAGACCTCGATCTTCGGACTGCGCCGGAGAAAGCGTACCACCGCGCTGTGCGGAAAAGCCCGGCTGAAGGGACGGTATATGCCGCGCAGAATACGGTATATGGCGCTGTACAGCCACCAGCCGTACAGCCGCCCGAGTATGCTGTTAGAGAGCAAAGCAGATCACCTCGCTTTCAGGCTTTGAGAGCATCATCACTCGATGACCTCTATGCTCTGAACGCGCAGGAAGAGCTTGCAGTCGTTGAAATACACGCTCATGGACTGGCCCGCGCCGTATAGAGTGCCGCCTATGGTGACGCCGTGCGTGCCGACGACGCCCTCAGCCTCACAATTGAGGGTGACGGAGCAGTAATCCTCGCGGGTTATCTCCACGACCTTGCCGGTGACGTCGGTGACGGCGCTCTTGCTGTCGCCGGTGCGCCAATCCTTGAGGTAGCCGATGGTGACGTTGTTCTCGCTGTCCCAGACCTCGGCGCCTTCTTCGAGCTGCTCGGCGACATAGTTCGGGGTCTCCTCGCAGTAGAGCGTGACGAGTACCTTCTGTGTGTTGGCTACCGTGCTGTCGGGGCCGAGCAGCTTGAAGCCGAGGAATGCCGCCGCGGCGATTATGATAATAACGATGAGCAGGTCAACTATGTTCACCTTGCCAAAGAGTCTGCCTTTTTCGTCGATCATGATGTGCCTCCAAAATGTTTATTGATATGCGCGGTAGACGTCCCAGGCCAGCTTTTCGAGGTCAAATTCCTCGGAAATCTTACGCAGGGCGTCCGCCGAGAACTGCCTGTACAGCGCCTCGTCCTCCATGAGCCGGTGGATAGCTCCAGCAAAGCCCGCCGCGTCGCCGTAATTGACGACAAAACCGCAGCGAATGTTCGTCTCCGCAAGGTCACGGTTGCCGCCGACGTCGGTCACGACGAGGGGCAGCGCGCAGTTCATGGCCTCGAGTATGGCGAAGCTCATCGCCTCGTTGCAGCTGCTGGTGTTGAGGTAGAGGTCGGACGCGCGGAGGATGCGGTTCGCGTCGTTCCGGTAGCCGGTCTGGACCACGATATCGCCGAGCCCGAGCTCCGCTGCTTTCTGTTTGACAGCGTCAAACTGCTCACCGTCGCCGCAGATGACACAGCGGAAAGGCCTGTCCGTGAGCTTTTTGAGCTCGTAGAGAGCGTCAAGCAGGAAGAAAAGGCCCTTTTCCGGAGCATAGCGTGCGAGTATTGAGAGCATGAACTCTCCCTCGCCTATGCCGAGCTCCGAGCGTGCAGACATATCGCGAACGGGCTGCGTTTCCGGCTCGACGCCGTTATATATTACCTCTATGCGCTCGGGACACACGCCGTTTTGTATCATTATATCCCGTCCCTCGCGGCAGACAGCGATTATCCTGTGGTCGCGCGGCGTGAAGATGCGGTTGAGCACGCGCCATTTCAGGCCGCTGCGTATTGTGAGGTGGTTGGTGTACACCACCCTCGGCGCGGCGTAGTGCCTTAGCGAGAGCAGAGCGATGATGTTCTCGCGCGGGTACTGGGCGTGTATGACCTCGATCTTGTGCTCCCGGCAGTAGGCCGCGAGCACCTTGGCCGCCGCCGTGGGCGAGCCCGCGAGGTCGAGCTGAAGGCAGGGCATACCGCGCGCTGCCATCTTCTCGGAGAGCTCGCCGGCTATGTTGTAGGCGAAATGGCACTCGTTATCCGCTGCGGAGAAAATGCGTACTAGGTTCTCGACATATTTCTCCGTTCCGGCCTTGCCTGCGAAGTTTATGAGAAAGAGTATCCTCAGGGTTATCCCTCCCAATTTCGATTCCATTCATTATATAATACCCCAGTCCTCCCGTCAAGCAAGCCACCGCTTGCCGCGCTTGTTGAAATATGCTATCATCATGGGGCAAGAGGTGGTTAAATTGACTGAAAAGCTGTATTACACAGATGGACATCTGAGCCGCTTTACGGCCCGTGTCACATCCTGCGTGAGAGATGGCGACGCCTGGGCGGTGCGTCTGGACAGGAGCGCTTTTTTCCCAGGTGGGGGAGGACAGGAGGCCGACGAAGGTGTGCTTTCCGACATGGAACTGCTTGGACTTCGGGAGGAAGGCGAGGACATCGTACACCTCACACCCGAGCCGCTTGAGCCTGGCTCGCTGGTGGAGGGCAGAATAAACCGTGAGCTCCGTTTTGCGCGCATGCAGGGGCACTCAGGCGAGCATATCCTCTCCGGCACGGTGCACAGGCTGTTCGGATATGATAACGTCGGCTTCCACATGGGTGAGGAAGCCATGACGATAGACTTTTCCGGCGAGCTCACGCGTGAGGACCTGCGCCGGGCCGAGCTGGAGGCAAACCGCGCGATATGGCGCGACGTGCCCGTGCGTTCGCTCCTGCCCTCAAAGGGGGAGCTTGCCGAAATGGAATATCGCAGCAAGAAGGAGCTCACAGGCCAGGTGCGCATAGTCGAAATCGAAGGCGTAGACTGCTGCGCCTGCTGCGCGCCGCATGTCTCGAGGACCGGCGAGGTTGGCCTGCTGAAAATAATAGACAGCATGCGGCACCGCGGCGGCACGCGTATCACGCTACTCTGTGGGGAGGCCGCGCTGAGAGATTATGAGGCCCTGCATGAAAACAACGCCTCAGTCTCCGCCGCACTTTCGGCAAAGAGACTTGAAACGGGCGCCGCGGTCGCCAGAGTTATGGCTGAGCAGGAGGAGCGCCGCGCGGAGCTCACAAAGCTCAAACGCGATATGCTGCAGCTGAAATCTGCCTCCCTCAAGCCCACGGAGGGCAGCATCTGCATATTCGAAAGCGATATTGACATGATAACCCTGCGGGAGCTTGTGAACGCGGGCGCTGAGCTCGCGGGCACGGTGTGCGCGGGATTTGCAGGCACAGACGGGGATTATAAATACATTATTGGCAGCCGTACCAGACCGCTTCGGGCCATGTCAAAAGAGATAAACGCGGCCATCGAAGGACGCGGCGGAGGTTCGGATGCCATGATACAGGGAACGAGCCGCGCACGCAGGGAGGATATTGAGCGGTATTTCAGCGAAATCAAATAATACAGAAAACAAGAAAATACGACTCGGCAGATTTTCTCCCAGGCCCCAACGTATGCTAAAGTTGTTGTCAGCATATCGAAGGAGGTCTAAAAGATATGAGCAAGGTTTACGGTTACATCCGCGTGTCGAGCACCGACCAGAATGAGGACAGACAGCTGGTGGCTCTGAGGGAGCGCGAGGTTCCTGAACAGAATTTGTATATGGATAAGCAATCAGGCAAGGACTTTGAGCGTCCGGAATACCGCCGCATGGTAAAGCGGCTCAAAAAGGATGACCTGCTCTATGTCAAAAGCATAGACCGCCTCGGCCGCAATTACGGCGAGATACTCGATCAGTGGCGGTTGCTGACAAAGGAGAAAGGCGTCGACATCGTGGTCCTGGATATGCCGCTCCTGGACACGCGAAACGGCAAGGACCTGATGGGCACGTTCATAGCCGACCTGGTGCTGCAGATTCTCTCCTTCGTGGCGCAGAGTGAGCGTGAGAACATCCGCCAGCGTCAGGCTGAGGGCATAGCGGCCGCCAAGGCACGCGGCGTGCCCTTCGGACGTCCCACGCTGCCTCTGCCTGAAAACTTCGAACAGGTCGTGGCACGGTGGCGCAGGAAGGAGATAAACTTTGCCTCTGCGCTAGAGCAGACCGGTATGCGCCCGGCAACCTTTTACCGGCGTCTGAAGGAAATAGAGTAAAAAATCGGGACAGGCTTCTGCCTGCCCCGATAACTATTATATGCTTGCCCAGCGCATCAGAATTGCCGCGGTTTGCGCTCTGGTTGCCGTGACAGAGGGATACGTCTCACCGTTCTCGTCACCTTCGATTACCCCTTCGCTCAGGGCCCAGGCCATCGCGTCAAGCGCCCAGACGCTCACATTCTCTATACTGGATACGGCTGCATTGTCTCCAACCCCAGGTTCACCGGCCAAACGGTAGAGCATGGTCACGAGCTGTTCCCGCGTTACAGAGTCCCCGGGGGCTTCACCGTCTGAGATACCGTTTTCCATTGCCCACTCACGAGCTTCGGCGTACCAGACGCCGCCGTCCGTTTCAACACCGGACGCGCGTGCGAGCACTGTCCAGATCATAGCGCGGCTCAGCTTCATGTCCGGCGCAAAGCAGTTGTCGCCAACGCCGTTCATCAGCTCGCAAGAGCTGACATATTCCACGGCGTCAAAGAACCAGTCGTCAGGAGAAACGTCGACGTACTCAAGTTCAGGAGCATAAGACTCATCCGCTTCGTCTCCAGAATCATTTGTATTCGGGAGCGCTGCCCAAACGGGATGAAATGCGGCGTCACCACGGATGACGACTGTTTCGCCGGCGTCATATGTGCCGACTGCGCTCTGCCAGCCAATAAAAATGCGGTTGCCGTTTACCGGAGCCTCGGGCAAATTGAAGGTGAAGCCCTCGGGCATGACACGGGTGAACTCTTCGTCTTGTCCGCTGCCCGAGACGCTGACGGTGCAGTTTTTGAGACCGGCGCTGGCGCCTACTCCTTTGATTCTGACACCGCTGGCGTCACCAGCATACGCGAGAGCCTCGTCCGCGGAGGAGAAATAGGTGAACCAGCCGTCACCGCGGTCAACTTCGAAATTCAGCGTGTCAGCAGCGTATTTTGCAACTGAGGCGCTGAAACTGCCGCCGTAGATGGATATATTCTCGGGAAGAGAACAGTTGTACAGACCCGAAATGCTGAACACATCGTTATTGCCGTTGGAGACAGAAATGATGCTGCCACCCGATATAGATACCTCGCCGTCGCTGGATATTGCCCCGCAGGAGTCGCCATCCGCTGCGGAGGGAGAATTGGAACCCGCAAAAACCGAGCCTCCGCTTATATTTACCGAGCCGCCGCAAAGGCCGCCGACGTGCTGTGGGGAAGAGCTGGAAGCGAGGGAACTCTGACGAATGAGCTTGCCGCCGCCAAAGGCTGAAACACTTGTGCTATCTCCGGAAATGCATATCAGCCCGTTTTCGACGCTAATCCCGGCGCTGACACTGCTGTTGCTGCCGGACGCTGCAACTTTGGCTCCACCTGTTATCTCCACCAGGTTGCCGTCAGAGTGTATGCCGGAACTTACAAGGCTTGAATCTGCTGCAACCGAGGTGAGACTGCCACCGGAAACGACGACGTCGCCGGTACACCTTATTCCATAGCTTTCCTCAGCGGCGGAAGCGCCGGCTGCACTCACGGAGGAGTCGGAAAGCGTAAGGGGGCCGCTGACATTGATGCCGCAGCTGACGAGTGCAGCTTCATCGTCGATACTTGAGGCAGTCAACGTGGCTTTATTGACGCTTAGTGATACAGCGGCGAATATACCGGCGGAGAAGCTGTTGGAGCTCCTGACGGTCATTCCGCCTTCGACATATACATCAGCTCCGTAGCTGATGCTGATGCCTCCAGTCGCATAAATGCCAAAACTGTTTGATGAGCCTGTGCCGGACATGTATACTTTTAGTGCGCCGTTGCCAACGATGCTGATAGAACCAAGCGAGTAGATTCCATACGCAGAGGTGGAGCTGGACCCAGCGGCACTGAGGGTGATAGTGTTGACACTTCCGTCTGCCAGCTCAATCGTTGCACCGTCCGGAAGCCTCAACGCAAATATACAATTTCGGGATGCAGCGCGGGTGACTTCTGCTTCAAGGCCGCTCAAAGTGAGAGTCCTGCTTTCCGCGTCCCACTTCCATCCGTCGCCTTGAGGCTCTGCTTTGGAGGAAGTAAAGTCCAACGCCTCACCGCTGCTGACAGCCACGGCTGATAGGGGAAAACACAGCAGGGACAAAAGGACAACCAGAAAGAAGCAACTAAACGCATGTTTCATTTAGATCACCCTTTATCAAAAAATCAGGCAAACGCAAGGCTTGAACATATATTATTAAACTAGCATATTTTTTGACAAAATACAACTGGATTTTACAAATCATGCATTATAATACAGCTAACGCGGGCAAAAACAGTATGTTATCGTATGTTGACGCAATAAATGAGATAATTTGCCTGCAAGGGTGAAGGCGACTGCCGCATTTACACAACAAAAAACGCCGGAGCAAAGCGAACTTTGCTCCGGCGTTTGGTCAAAGTGTCATTAAGGAAGCTGTGGAAATCCAGTGAAATCAATGGTTTGCAAGCAGCAATCAAGGCTTTCATTCAAATTAAATGGAAGTAGTGAACCAAATGAACTTAAGAAACGCGACCCGAAAATCTCTTATATTTTGCCAAGAAACCCAATATTTGAATGCTTGCGTTTTGCAGATTGTCAAAATTAATTGAAAGTTCATAACTTCTTTATACATTCTTTATACCTGATAAACACTTATAGGTTATGCTAAAATCACCTGTCGCTTTTTGTCCAAATATATTGAAAAGGCGGAGATGATATGGAATATATCTTGCAAACAGATAACTTATCAAAAATTTATGGAGCAAAAACTGTTCTGAATCATGTGAGTATTCATGTGCCGAAAAAGTCGATCTATGGTTTGGTGGGTAAAAACGGCGCTGGAAAAACCACGCTTATGCGTATTATCTGCGGCTTGACACAGCAAAGTCAAGGCAGTTATACATTATTAGGAAAGACAAATGATAATTCAGTGCGGAATAACATGGGGATGCTGATTGAAAAGCCAGGCATCTATGAGCACATGACTGCGTTAGAAAATTTGCGCTATTTTTCACTGCTGTTTGGCATTCAGCCGCAAGATCATCAAAGAATACTAGAAATGGTTGGACTGCAAAACGCGGGAAAAAAGAAATCAAGTCAGTTTTCTTTGGGAATGAAGCAACGGTTGGGCATTGCAATCTCTTTGCTTGGAAACCCAGAATTTCTCATACTCGACGAGCCGATCAACGGACTTGACCCTGAAGGCGTATATGAGATGCGCAAAATGCTGGAAACGTTGAATCGTGAATATGGTACAACTATCATGATCGCCAGCCATATTCTAAGTGAATTACATAAGCTGGCTACGGATTATGCAATCATTGATGGTGGATGTCTGATTGATGAGTTCAGTAAGGATACGCTGGAAAGCGCATGCAGCAGCGGTGTTCAGGTTACGGTTGAGCCGGAATATTTGCAAGATGCAAAAGCGCTCATTGCCTCTCGTTATCCAGATGTTCGATGTGAAGCCATTTCCAATCAAAGCTTACGGTTGTATGAAAAAATCAATCCGGCCGACCTCAACCAATACCTGGTGGAAAACAAGGTGCGTGTGTGTGGTCTGGGGGCAAACAATGAAGACATTGAGAAGTTTTTTGTCGAAAAACTCTCGGGAGGGCACGAGGCATGAAGAATTTAATACGCGGACATATTTATCAGCTGAGAAAAGATCATTTCTTTTTCGGATGCCTTGCTTTCAGTTGTGCTTTTCTGGTTGTATCGATTCGGCTTTCTTTTTCTCTGGGATCAGTATCAGACGCCGTTACAGGAATAGAGAAGTTGCTTGATACTTTTTTGGGTGGTGATATCGTCCTTTATGCCTTCATGTTGTTGACTGCGAACACAGTTGCAGAAGCATATCGCTCTGGTGTAATGAAGAACATTGTAGGGCGAGGTATTGCAAAGAAACAATACTATCTCTCAATTATTTTTGCGGTATCTGCCGCATATATATTGGTAATGCTTATAGGCAGCATAATTGTGGGCGTTCTTGCAGGCAGCAGATTTGGTGTGGGTACAGTTGCTTATCCTGGTTACTATGCTATTTCCGTAATAGCACGCATCCTTTTTACAATGGCGCACATTAGCTTTGCACTTACAATGACGATCTACACCAGAAATGCAATTATTGGCTTTGTTTTAGGGCTTGCAATCCCCAATATCCCTAGAATTCTGGAAATGGTTTTGGGACTTTTTAAAATTTCTGTTGACCTCGATTTTATCAAAATATCAACGCATATGCCGTCCGTTTATGCGGCATCGAATGACTTATCGTCATTCTTGCCATGTTTCGCTGTGTTGTGCGGATATCTTATTTTGGCTGTTTTCGTTGGTTTTAAAATTTTAAAGCATCAGGATATTAAGTGATTCAAGTTTGAATATCCGCATATTGCTCTTGAATCTTAATGTTTTGTACACGTCAGGTTCGCCATAGCAACTCGTGCCTTGCCACGGGATTGTAGATTATGCTAAGAGCTGAACGGTGCGAGCAAATTTCTCTCTGTTGATTGCTGGCGGTCTTGGTAAAGTGTTGGCCCGATTCTTTACTGCGACGAGAGTGTAAAAGTATATTGCCTGCCGCGTTTGGTTGTGCACCACACTTCATGCTACAGCAGCAGGGCCTTTTACGGTAGCCAAACCTGCTTGGAAATTGAAAACACACTTCATAGAATTACAGGCCCATGGGATGATTCCATGCGGCCTGCAATTCTTTAATTATCTCTTGGCAAAACTCTGATGGTAACCGGCAATACTTTTGTAGCCCGGCCTTGCACATGTGAAGTATTATCCGTCCCCAAATGTCTGCATAGGGATCGATGTTAACACGCATTCATAACAAAGAGCTAAAAAGATTCTCTCAGGGGGTGCTATCGAGATTGTGGTGCAGTCGTGCCAGCAAACCCCTATAGATAAAAATCCCCCAGCCTTTCGGCTGAGGGATTTGGTCCGAGTGGAATTATAGGACTTGGAAAAGTCCAGTCATATCAATGGTTTGCAAGCCGTCAACAAGAAGTTTTATCCGATAACAAACTTGATTTATAATAAACGGTGGATTAGCACTTTACTTTTAAACATTCCTAATAGACAATACCAAACGAGTCGACAAGACTCATAAATTGTTCACAGTAAATGCTTTGTAGTATATGGCTATTAGGATTTGGTTCATAGTTTATTGCGTTTACACCGTCCATATCATAATACTTTGTGCCAGTTGAGTATTCCTCATCTTTCAAGGTGGAAGATAAGATAACCTGTGCTCCGGTCTTCCGGTACTCTTTAATCATAATGTTCTCTTTTTGGGTGGACAATTCTCCTTTTCTAAAACAATCTATAATAATTGGGAAATCATGCTTGAGATGCCAGAAAATTGCCAATGTTCTGCTAAAATAATACTCCTGTTCTTCGCTTCCCGAAAACGTCATGGATTTTGTTGAAAAGAAGTCTTTAAAAACTTGAGTTCCATCAGGATCAATGAGCTTATAAAACGAGTTCATGCTTGCAAGGATGCTTTCTTTTACTTTGGCTTGCTTTTGAGAATTTGAATCTTGAAGATTTTGCTCTGTTTCAATTTCAGATTCAAGTGCATTTTGTTTATCATGCAATTCAGACAGTCGTTTTTCATCCTCACTATAAGTTCGAATCGTTTCAGAGTATATTAGCATATTTGAAACAGGGACAGGTGTTTTTTGAATTTTTTGGTTTAACTCGTCTTGCTTCTGATTTATTCTCTGCTGTAACTCTGTGCTTTCGGCTGTATATAGAGTGATGGAGTCAGAAATAGATCGCATAACGTTTTTCCTTACTAAGTCATTTGTTAGTTCAAAGCTCAAATCTCCGCTGATATAAGTAATATTGTTGCTGCCACAGTCTTGACAACGTATTTCACCTGATTTTAACTGCGTATTCAAGGAGTTAAGTTCGGAGATGAGGTTTTCCAATTTAATTTTACGATTTATGAGCCGCGCTCGCTTTTTTTGCATGGTAGAAATAGCATCATTAAGAGCTTGGAATTCCTGCCGTTCCTTTTCCATGTTTTCTCGATCAGCAGTTTTTGAGACTGCGCTCGCAAGCTCTGGATGTTCACGGTAAAGAGTCAGCCGTTTACTTAAAGATTCAATATTAGATTTACATTTTCTTAGTTCTGATCTCAACGTTTTTAACTTTTCGACGGATTCTGTCAGCGTCAGGCAGCCAGAAAGAGCATACAACATATTTGCAAAATCCTGCTTGTTGTAATAGCCGCTATTTACAATATTAGATGGATTACGTCTATCCTGACCAACAAAAAACAGTTGGTAGAAAAGCGAGAGATCAACAAGTTTTTGAAAACCATCCTTGATAATGTATGGTAGCGAAAATATATTTTTTGTAACGAAGTATTTTAGCTCAGATGTATCATTAAATACTGTTACATTATCTCCCTGTTTAACAGCAATCGTGCTGTTTTTTCGTAGAAACTCGAATATTTCACCGTTATGTTCGATACTGGTATAAAAGTAATATGATTTGTAGTTAAAACCACTCGGAAAAATTGGCTCATTTCCCAAAGCATACATCATTCCTTGGAAGATAATAGTTTTTCCTTTATTATTGTCGTTACTAAAAATTACGTTCACTCCATTAGTAAGGCGATCCTCTATGAACGATTCTTGGGTATTTCCACAGCCTGTTTTAAGAATTTTCACTTTTCAGGCCCTCCTTTACTAACGCTATCAAATACAGCAGTGCGGTTTCATCCAATGTGAATAGTCTGTTTTTAGTTCGAGAAGATAATTTTCCAAGAACCACGCGAATCCCCGCAGCAGAATCTTTTTCAAATGTTGTCATTATTTCTTCTAATAGGATCCAAAATGCACTCTTGTTGTTTTTATTAAAAAGCGTTCTGCTAATTTGGGCTTGGCATTCTTGGATTACATCAGCAATGTCTTCCTCATCCATTCCTTGGACTTCCTGGATGAAGTAGAGTGGAATTCCTCTTGGGGAAAACAAATCATTTCCAATTACTCTATTGACAACAAGCAGTTCAATTTCTTTTCGATAGATATTTTTTTCGAATTTCTCTGCTTCTTGAATTGAGGCAACTTCTTGACCGTATACACTTCTGATTTTTTTGGATGCTTGCTGCATTCGGATTTCATCAAAAATACGAGTCAAGAACTCATCGTCTAACTTGGAAACGTTCTTGAATTCAATAATAGATTTGATGTAATCGCTTTTATCATATTTGTCAAATATAAAAATAACATCAAATAAAAAATGGTCCAATTTCGAAAGAGCAGCTGGTGTGTTTATATCCGGATCATTTCGGCGCTTAATCTCAGCTATCAACCCGGCCTTTACATCAGAGACTTTAGTTTTCTTGAAGTTACTGATGTCAAAAATCTCTACTGAGATGTTCTCAACATAGCTTTCTTTAAGTTGTGGCAAGTATAAAATAAAATGACCAAAAGAAATGTCACTCGCATAATTTGCAAATAGCGTATATAAGGCTTTGCCGACCGTGCGAGGGGTTAACGATGCAACATTTTTTGATTGGACATCCCAACTGTCAGAATAATTTTCGGAAACACCTGTGACATCGTTAAAGCAATCAATGATAAAGAGGCTTATACCACGGTGACCTTTAATTTTAGTTAGTAGATAAAGGAGAGATTTGGTTTCAAATTCAGTTGCTTTGTCATTGTTCTGTTCACTGGTTTTGAATCTGTACATTTAAACCACCCTCACCAAAAAATACTCGACGGTCAAGGTCGGATAATCGCTATTTTTTACAATAATTCTACCACGAACACTTCAGAATGTCATTAAATACCTTTGGATGATGCGGCTGCTTCAAAGAGACTGTGGGCAGCGTTTTCATATATCCCAATAAGAAAGGAGGGTTTCCCCTCAGGCCAGCCGTGAGGCTGGCTTTTTCTATTTCACGACAAAGGAGGTTTTTCATTGGCTGATGACAAAAAGAATATTCCCGATGCTGGGAAGGTAAACGAGCCCGCAAAGGCGGAGAACACGGAGCCCATGAAGGCTGACCCGCCTGTACCAGAACAGGCCGCTCCACCCAAACCGGAGGCTCCTGCGGTAGAGGATGCGCCCAAGGCAACGGCACCCCCTACGGCAGAAAAGGCCCCTGCTCCTGGGACAGAGCAACCTACTCTGCTCAAGCAGGATGATCCCAAAGGCAAAGACAATCCCACACCGCCCAAAATGGACAAGCCCCAGCCGGGCAAAACGGATCAACAGGTCACGATCCCCGGTATGGGAGAGTCGGCCCCCGCCGGGAAGGTGGTGGATTTCACCGCCGCCCGTGACGGGACAGCAAAAGGCAAGCCCCCGGAAAAGGACACGGCCGCGGACAGAGGTAAGCAGCCGGACGCACCCACGCCCCGCCGGGGCCGCCCACCAAAGGAGAGCAAATCCGCTCCCGGCAAGACGAACCCTCGGGACAAGAAGTCCCAAGGCAAGGGTGCCGAGCTCTCGCCCCCGGCTAAAAAGAAGGATTCCCGCACTCCGGGCGGCAACAAAGCCGCTCCTGCTGTGGAGCCCAATCCACCGCTGCCGGAACAGCCCACCGAGCCCAGGGACGCCACCCGCCCGGTCAAGGAGGAGATCGTCTATCTTGACCTATCCGAACTCCACGCCTTTAAGGATCACCCTTTTGAGGTGCGGGATGATTCGGAGATGCAGGCCCTGGTGGAGAGCGTCAAGACCGGCGGCGTGAACCAGCCCGCCCTGGTCCGCCCCCGTGAGGGTGGCGGCTATGAGATCGTGGCGGGCCACCGCCGCCAGAAGGCCAGCGAATTGGCCGGGTATCGGAATATGCCCTGCATCATCCGCAATATGACGGATGACGAGGCCATTCTCGCCATGACGGACGATAATCTGCGTCATAGGGAGCACATCCTCCCGATGGAAAAGGCCAGGGCATTGAAACAGCAAGTTGAGGCCATCAAGCACCAGGGCGTCAAGTTGGGTGAGGATGACAAGGACGCTGGAAAACGATCCACGGAGGTGGTGGGAGCCCGCAACGGCATCAACTACAAGCAAGTGCAGCGGTATATCCGGCTCAATGAGTTGGTGCCGGAACTGCAAAAGATGGTGAACGAAAAGCGGCTGTCTTTCACGCCTGCCGTGGAGATTTCCTTCATCCGTCCTAAAAACCAGCAGTTCATCGCGGTTTCCATCGAAGGGGAACAATCCGCCCCGTCCCTTTCCCAAGCACAGAAACTGCGGGAGTTGGACAAGGAGGGCAAACTGAACCCGGATGCCATCGACGGCATTTTGAGCCAGGAAAAAAAGGAGGTAGATAAAGTGATTCTTTCCACCGCAGAATTGAGCAAGTATTTTGGCAAGGAGGTCACGCCCCGTCAGATGAAGGACCAGATCATGGCCCTGCTGGACGAGTGGAAGGAAAAGCAGCCGCCAGAGAAAAAGGCGGAACTGGAGAAGTAAGCCCTTGGGACAAAGTGTCCCAGGGGCTTTTCTGATTTCTGCGACAAATTTAGGAGGTGCAAATTGAAAAACAATCATCATTCCCCCCGGAGGCTGACGGCCCTCCTTCTGGTCGTAGCCGTCATGCTCTCCCTGATCCCCTCGGCCTTTGCCGCCCAGCAGAACAGCTACCATGACCCGGCGGAACATTGGCAGGAGGCGCTGAACCGCACCAACGAACTGGATGCAAACTCGGTGGTGACGGTGGAAACCTTTAATTGCTGCGTCTGTGACAAAGCCACTGCCTTTGAGGTGTTCCGTGTTCCCGAGTACACCCGTAACGGGGAGACGGCGCTGACCCGAAATGTCAAGTATTCGGACGGCACCTGTCTGGACGGCAAGAGCAAGGGCGATCTTCTGGACGGCACCCCCGGCCAGGATGCCTACTATACCGGCTACCACTGGACGAAAGCCGTCTGTGAGGTCTGCGGCACGATCAACAGCAACATGGGCGCTACCAGTTACGCCTGCAACAAAAATGTGTATTGGCTCTATGACTGCGCGGCGGATTTCTTTGAGGAACTGCCGGAAACGCAGACCGTTGAGCAGGTGGACAGCACCTACCATCGCATTATCACCACCAGCGGCGAATATTGCGCGTTCTGCTACGGCACCTACAAGGAGGAAAGCTCCACCCTGGAGCGGCACCACATGGAAACCGTCATCCGTTCGGAACTGTCCAACCAGCGGTTTGTGGAGATGGACACCTGCGCTGACTGCGGCTATGCCGAAACTGCCCACACCGCCGCAAAAGCCGTGGTTGCAGACTACTTCGGGACGGTAGACGGCCAGCCCCACACTGTCACCGTGTCCGATCTCTCCGAGGCTGGCGTCACCACTGCCATCCGCTACGGCCACACGGCGGACGGCTGCACCCTGACCAGCGCCCCCAACTACACCGAGGCCGGGGATTATGCGGTGTACTATGAAATCACCTACACCTACCATGATACCGACATGGTTGAGGACGGTGTGGCCTATGTCCACCTGCGGGACGAAAGCACCGAGGAAACCGACGGTGACGGCACCTGCGGCGAGGATCATAACTGGACCCTGCTGGACAGCGTTCCGCCTACCTGCCTGACCCTGGGCTATGACCGCTACCTGTGTGTGGATTGCGGTGCAATCGAAAAGCGGGACTATGAGGCCGCCCTGGGCCATGCTTATCAAAGCATCGTCATCCGGGACGCCACCTGCGAGACCCCCGGCAAGGTGCTGGAGATCTGTGAGCGGTGCGGAGAGGTCAAAGAAAGCACCACCCCCAAGGGGGAGCATGAGTTCTCCACCACCGTTGTCCCCGCCACCTGCACCAGCCCCGGCTACACCCTGCGGGAGTGTGCGGCCTGTGGGGAGCGCCATATCGAGGCCATCACCCCGGCGCTGGCCCATAACTATGTGAGCAGGACCACCCCGGCCACCTGTGAGGGCGGCGGCAAGACCGTCCATATCTGCGAGGGCTGCGGCAGTTCCTTTGTCACCGACTACACCGACCCCCTGGGCCATTCCTGGGACGAGGGCACCGAAGTCACCGGCTCCACCTGCACCGGCGAAGGAGTGATCGAGTATCGCTGCGTCCGCTGCGGCTATCACCGGCTGGACGCCATGGCCGAATCGCTGCGCTGCCTGCACTGCGACAGGAGGTAAGGGCACATGATCCATCTGACCATCAATCAAAAGCCCGTCGCCGTCCCCGAAGGGACCACCATCCTCGAAGCGGCGCGCAGCGCCGGCATCGAGATCCCAAGCCTGTGCTACCTGAAAAACGTCCACCGGTTCGGCTCCTGCCGCATCTGCGTGGTGGAGGTGGAGGGCATGCGCACCCTTCAGGCCTCTTGCA
>OLZO01000537.1_pt1 | contig 19204 bp, 18 predicted proteins | sample 1644431 | NCBI WGS metagenome assembly OLZO01 (sample SAMEA103958145, study PRJEB25191) | human gut metagenome | biome: human-associated habitat [ENVO:00009003]; feature: intestine environment [ENVO:2100002]; material: feces | place: Germany | collected 2013/2015
CAGCCCCAAAATGCTCGACGGCGTCTCCGGAGCGCAGGAGACTGCGGATGAGGGCAACCCCATCCTCGCCGGAGCGGAGGGACTGCGGCTGGAGCAGATGACAGAGCAGTACGAGGGATACTACAATTTCTACTACTGCGCCGCAGAGGGACAGCTGCCCTTCTACGCCGAGTATGAGGGCGATGTTGGCGCCTTTCTGGCCTCGGACGAGGGCAGAGTCTGGCGCGAGGAGATCATCCCCTGGGTGGAGACGAACATAAACTCCGCTGCGGTGGTGCTGACGGACAACCTCTACACGCTCTACAGCTTCAACTCCGGCACGGCGTCCATCCTGGAGGGCAGGGCCTTTGAGCCCGAGGAGTATGAATCCGGCGCCGCCGTCTGCCTCGTGAGCGCGGAATTTGCCGCGTATAACGGCCTTGCGCCCGGCGACAGGTTGGGCCTGGACTTCTACAACACAGGCTCCGCGCAGTCAGAGTACTCGATGTTTTCAACGGGCGGCACGATTGCGGAGCTGACGAGCCGCACCCTGGTGATGACGCCGGAAAACCGCACAGGCTTTGCGCAGGAGTACGAGATCGTCGGCATCTACACCGCGCCGGAGTGGACGCCGGGGCAGCAGAGCTTCACCGCCGAGACCATATTCGTACCCAAGGCCTCCATACCGGACGCGGAGCAGTATGAGAGCGATTACGCCACCTTCCTCAACGCGCTCGAGCTGGAAAACGGTGCGTCGGAGGCGTTCCTGGAATACATGGCCGCACAGGGCATGCCCGACAGCTTCATCTGCTTCGACCAGCAATACTCGGCGCTGGAAACCTCCATAGAGGCGCTGACGCAGAACTCGACGCGGATGCTCGTGCTCAGCTCCGCGGTCTTTGTGCTGGTGCTGGCCCTGTATATGGCGCTTGCCATGCACAGGATGGGCGGTACGGCCAGAGCCATGCGGCTGCTGGGGCAGTCGGACAGGGCCGTGTTCCGCGAGATGCAGTTTTTCCTCATCCCGGCAGCGCTCATTTCGGTCATACTCGGCGCTGCGGCTGCGGCGCTGGCCTTCGGCGACCTGACACGGGCCATACTCTCGGAGAACATCGGCCTGAGCTTTGCCATGCTGCTCATCTGCGCCCTCGCGCAGTTTGTGATACTCGCGCTCTGCGGCCTTGCCTGCTCAAGGCGGGTCTCAAAGCGCCCGCTCATGACGGAAAAGAGGTGACGCGATGTCCGCAATGCACGGCCTCGCCCTGCGCTCGCTCATACGCAGGAGGGGCATAAGCCTTCTTTTGGCGCTAGTGGTGTTCAGCGGCATAGCCCTCTCGTCGGCGCTGGCCTGGTTCACGGCAAGGCAGGAGTCCGCGCTCGACGAAGTCGTGCGCGACACGCTGGTGCACTGTGTTGTCACGGATGCCAAGGGCATGTCGCAGGACAAGCTGAACATGTACTCCGCCGAGGTGGAGAAGCTCACCGGCAGGCGGGAGGACGTGGGCTGCATGCTCGGCAGCTATGTGAAAAATGTCCGCGCAAAGGCGGGTCTTGATCTCACATATCCTGTTAATTGCCGGGGAGTGCGCATCCTGAGCCTGGACTCGGACCCCGCGCTCTCGGCGCTTGAGGGCGTGACGGTCGAGTTCCTCGACGGCTGGGACGAGAGCGCCCTGGGAACGAGCGAGCGGCTTTGCCTTGCGCCTGAGGGCTTTGTCGAGCCGGACGAGGCAGGCGAGTTCCGGGTCGAATGTGTTGACACGCTTGGCGGCGAGTTTTCCCTCCAGGTCATAGGCTGGGTGCGAGGCGGCCCGGAGAATACGCTCTATGTGCCCTTCTTCATGCTCCGCGGCGAGGACAGCGAGGTTTTTCCCACGGATTCCTGCTCCTTCGACATCGCAGACAACAGACTGCTGGAGGAGAGCCGGGCGGAGATTTTCAAATACTTTGTCGATCCCGCGCCGGAGAACGTGAACGACGGCATAAGCTACGGCGTCATAATTCAGGACGAGGCTTACGTCAGGTCACGGGACGAGCTCATGAGCGGAATAAGGCTGCTGAGGCTGCTGACGCCGCTGCTGCTGGCGGTCATGGCGGCGATAGGCTTCCTCTCGGGCTATCTGAGCGCGCGGCGGAGGATAAAGGAATTTGCGGTCATGCGCTGCCTCGGAATGAAGCGAGCTCAGATATTCAGGTGGACCTTTGAGGAGTACGCCATACCGACGGCAGTCGGCTGGCTGCTCGGGCTCGGCTTCGTCATCCCGGCGAGCCTCTCGGTGGGCGCGGGGCCGCTGGTGCAGGCGCTGCTGCTGCTTTTGGTGTTCCTGCTCGGCACGGCGATAGCGATAGTGCGGATAACGGGCGTCAACGTGATGCGGCTTATGAAAGTGGAGGAATAGCGATGGAGATACTGCGCACGAACGAGCTCGAATACAGCTACCGGAACAAGTACCAGATCGTGAACGCGCTGCGCGGCGTGAGTTGCGGTTTTGAAAAGGGGCGCATCTATGCAGTCACGGGCCCCTCCGGCTGCGGCAAGACTACGTTCCTTAGCCTGCTGGCGGGCCTGGACGTCCCGACGGGCGGCACTGTGGAGTTTGAGGGTAGGGCGACCTCGGAGCTCGACAGGGATGAGTACCGGCTGGGCCACGTCTCGGTCATCTACCAGAACTTTAACCTCTTCGGCCACCTGACGGCGCTGGAGAACGCGGCCTACCCATTGTACGTCCGCGGTCTGCCCGCTAAGGAGGCCGAGGCAGCGGCCTCGGAAAAGCTACTGGCGGTTGGCCTCACGCCGGAGCAATTCAAGAGGTACCCGAACATGCTATCGGGCGGAGAGCAGCAGCGCGTGGCGATAGCGCGGGCCCTGGCCTCCGGCAGCGAGCTCATCCTCGCCGACGAGCCGACGGGCAATCTGGACAGCGAAAACAGCCGGAATATCATGGACATCCTCGTAAAGCTCGCCCACGAGGAGGGCCGCTGCGTGATCGTTGTGACCCACGACCCCGCAATAGCAGAACAGGCCGACAAGGTCTACAAACTCCGCGACGGCAAACTGGACGGGGAGTGAGTGCGGCGGCGCATCCTGCGGATGCTTGGTTTTGAGCCGGGGCAGATTATCTGCCCCGGCTCTTTTTACGTCTATGGATATCTTGTGAAGATATTATTTCCACTTCATATTTCTTAATAAGAGAGTTACAATGCAATTACTATCTTGTGAGGATGTGAGCTCGTGCGCTCGGTGCTGCACATTGACATGAACGCCTGCTATGCCTCCATCGAGTGCCTCTACGACCCGTCTATACGAAACCTGCCGGTAGCGGTGGGCGGGGACGTGGAGGCGAGGCATGGGATAATACTGGCGAAAAACCAGATCGCCAAGTGCTTCGGCGTCAAGACCGGTGAGGCGCTCTGGCAGGCAAAACAGAAATGCCCGGAGCTGCACATCGTGCCGCCGCACTTTGATCGCTACCTTCGCTTCTCGCGCATGGCGCGCGAGATCTACGCGGATTACACCGACCTCGTGGAGCCCTTCGGCCTCGACGAAGTCTGGTGCGACGTCACCGGGACACAGAAACTCCGCGAGCGCGGGATGGAGGCACTTGCAAATGAGATACGCGAGCGCGTCAAGTTTGAGCTGGGTATCACCGTCTCCGTCGGCGCGTCATGGAACAAAATCTTCGCCAAGCTCGGCTCGGACTACAAAAAGCCCGACGCCGTCACGGTGTTCACCCCGGAGAACTACCGCGACAAGGTCTGGCCGCTGCCCGCCTCAGATTTGCTCGGCGTGGGCCGGGCGACGGAGCGCAAGCTGGCCTCGCGCGGCATTCACACCATCGGAGACATCGCCGCGGCCCCGCCCTCGATGCTGCGCGGTTTTCTCGGCAAGTGGGGCCTCATCCTCCACGACTTCGCCACGGGCTATGACACGTCTCCCGTCGCCCGCGCCGGAGACGAGGCGGTCATCAAGAGCATAGGCAACAGCACGACTACGCCGCGCGACCTCAGCTGCGACGAGGACGCGGGCATCGTCTACTGGATGCTCTGTGAGAGCGTGGCCGAGCGCATGAGGGAGTCAGGCTTCCTGTGCCGGGGCGTGCAGGTGCATATTCGGGACAATGAGCTCGCGTCCTTCGAGCGTCAGCTCAAGCTCGAATCTCCGACCTGCCTCGCCTCAACGCTGCACGAGGCGGCGATGCGGCTGATGCGCGAGAATTGGGACTGGCACAAGCCCCTGCGCTCCATCGGCGTGAGGGCAACTGACCTGCTCCCGGCCTCGACGCCGGTGCAGTGCAGCATCTTCGAGGACAGCGAGCGCCAGGAAAAGCGGGAACGGCTGGAGCGCTCGGTGGACGACCTGCGCCGCCGCTTCGGGCATTACTGTGTGGGCCGGGCGGTGTGCGTGAGCGACCCCACGCTGCGGAACATCAGCCCGAAGGACGAGCACGTCATACACCCGGTCGGGTATTTCAAAGCGGTCTGAGGTGAGGTATAATGTCCGAAAACAGGGCAAAGGTATATGTGGGCGTGGACGCGCGCTTCGACACGGAGGGGCGCATCATGCCGCTGTCAATAACCTGGGAGGACGGGCGGGTCTACGGCATAGACCGCGTGCTGGACATGCGCCGGGCCGCGAGCCTCAAGGCGGGCGGGGCCGGGACGAGGTACACGGTGAGGATAGGCCGCAGCGAGACATACCTGTTCAACGAGGACGGGCGCTGGTTTGTGGAAAGGCGGGAGAGCTGATGTGCGGGAGATACTATGTGGAGCCTGAGAGCGACATGGAGGAGCTGGCAGAGCTCATAGCTGAAGCGAAGCGTAAATCTGACGAGGTCAAGACCGGCGAGGTCTTCCCCTCGGACACGGCTGCGGTCATAGCGAATAACCGGCAGTTGAAGCCGGCGGTGTTCCCCATGCGCTGGGGCTTTGAGCGCCGTGGCGGCGGCCTCGTCATAAACGCACGGAGCGAGACGGCGGCGGAAAAGCAGTTTTTCCGCGAGAGCGCACAGCTGCGCCGCTGCCTCATCCCTGCGAGCTGCTACTTCGAGTGGGAACGCCGCGCGGACGGTAAGGTGAAATATGCTATCCGGCCGAAGGGCAAGGAGCTGCTCTACCTCGGCGGCCTCTACACAAAGCCCGAGCCGGGAGCCTTGCCGCGCTTCACCATCCTCACCCGCAAAGCCGCCGACGGCATCAGCTTCATCCATGACCGTATGCCGGTCATCGTGCCGAAGGAAAAGAAGGCTGACTGGCTTTCCCAGAAGCTGACGCTCGACGAGCTGCTGGAAGATGCGGAAACGGATATGGAGTTTAGCGAGGCGTGAGGCCGATATAGTAGGCAGGAGCGTGCTTGATGTGTTCAAGCACGCTCCTGCCTTTGGATTTAAACAGGTTAAAGGTCGAAAACACTTGTGCGCTTGTGAAATATATGGAAATTCTGCGAATATTGTGATATTATTAAAATAAATAGATAATCTACAACTATCTTGTAGAAGGGCGGACTTTACATGGACGGCAAACAGCTTGCAAGCCCATATTTGGAGGGCGGCGGGGGATATAATTTTGAACATAGAGTACAGGCGTATTTTTTGCTTCTGATGCTTGCCGGCGGCAGAGACCCGGTTTTTGACAGATATATTGTTAAGCTCGATTTTCAAGCCAGACATCACGGATATCACATAGATGACCTCGTCTGTTATACAGATAACGACAGAAAACTGCTTGTTCAGGTCAAGCATAGTGTCAGCGCTGTCAAAAGCAACAAGGATTTTGTTGAAACCGTTCAGGCTGCTTGGAGAGACTTCAATTCTGAAAGCTTTGACACGAACTGTGACAGGATAGCTCTTGTGACAGCGAACATTTCTCCCAAAAACAGAACTGCCATTGCGAAACTGAACACCCAAGCGTGGTCATCGTCAGATGCCTCCGACTTTACAGATACCCGAATTTATCAGTCACGCTTCATTTCCACAGCGACGAGAGAAATTTTTGAAACAATAAGAGATTTAATAACCGAGTCGAATAAGGGAGAAGAACCAGACGCAAATACTCTGTGGCTGTTTTTCAAGGCGTTTTCGCTGCTGACATTCGACCTTGATTACAAGGACAGTATCAACAGGTCGCTTATAACGGCGATTTTGGAGAACGTGGTTGACGGAGACCCATCTGTGACGTGGCGAAACCTGTGCGACTACGCCGCGGAGTGCGACCAGGATTCGGCAGTGGTGACGCAGGATACAGTTTGCGAGGAAATCAAAGGCCTGTTTAAAACCGAAGCAACTGAGGTACAGGTGCCTTTTGACCAGCCTAGCGAGCTTTGGGCGGCGCTGGCCTTGATTGGAGCCTGGAATGAATCAAATGAGCATGATGTGGCAATCGTGGAGCGTGTATCAGGCTGTGCATATGCCGATATCCGACCCGCCCTGCTGGACGCACTGAACCAGAGCGGTCCATGGCTGTCATTCTCAAATGGAGTGTGGAAGATACGCAGCCAAAAAAGCATGGTGAACAGCTGTGCTGGATACATAACAGACCGCATTATAAGCCTGGCCTTCGATGCGGAGAAGGCGTTCTTGACCCAGCGCAGCTCGTGGATTCTTGAAGACGGCGAGTACTCGTTTTATATGCCGCGCACCGGTGAATTTACAAACTCCACAGCCTTAAGACAAGGCCTCACACAGGGGCTTTGCCAGGTCTGCAACTGCAAAGATAAGCTGCCTGCCTGCTCGGACGGTGTTGTGGCCTACAACTCGTTTGGCTTGATCAGGGCGCTTTTTGGCGACTGTGACTCGCTTAGACTTATGAGTATGCAGGAGCTGCTCAAGCCCATTGCTGAGATGGAGCCGGGGACTTACCTGACAGAACTGGAGCAGCTCATTGTTAGATCACCCGAGGTTATATCGGCGCTGTTTAGAAGAGGCCGTGGAAGCCGCGCGTATATCTCCAGATTTGAGGATGGCTTGATAGATTCTTTGCAGACGTTGGCCTGGTCGGAAGAGTATTTGCCGCAAAGCCTATGCTGCCTTGGCATGGTTGCTGACTGCGCAGAGAGTGACGAGGCCCGAGAGTTCGTGGTGGACAGGATGGCGACTGTACTTCTGCCCTGGCACGCACAGACGCTTGCCTCCGCAGACATTCAGATAAGCGCCGTCAAGGCCCTGGGCAGGACGAGCCCTGAAGTGCTCTGGCAGCTGCTCAAACTGCTCGTTCCCGGCGGAAAGGGGTTTACAGGCGTCGGGCGAAAACCCAAATATATTGTTGGCAATATACCCGACGAGATCAAGACCAGCATGGACGTATATGCAAAGCTGAGCCAAGCGTATATCTCCATGATGTTTGAAGAAGCGGAAAGCGAGCCGAAAAAGCTTGCAGAGATGACAGATTTCCTGAATTACTTCAACGGGGACGACAGGCTGCGATACCTAGGTATTGTCCAAGTTGAAGCGCCGGCTCTCGGGGATGAAGAAAAATATGAAATATGGAATGAGCTAAGTGACATAAAGTGCCGGGCGCTGTTACTGAATATTGAAAATGGCGAAACACTCGATGAACCCGCCATGGCGGCTTTGCAGGCAGCGATAGACGCCTCGGAGCCGAAAGACATACGGGTCAAACACAAGCGGCTTTATCAGGCTCATATTGACGAATACTTCATTGACCGCAGCTGCGATAATTTTACAAATATAATGAGAAAAGAAGCCGACAAGGCTGAAGCCGTGCTGGAGATATTCAAAGCCTACGGCATCAATAGCGTGGTTGATTTCGGACTCTCAGTGAACAGCGAGTTTGATGTTGGTCTCAAGCTTGGCCAAAAACTTGGACTCGATGATTTGGACAGACTTATTCAATCTGCAGTATCTGGCAGACTTGCAACCGAGTTTCTTGCGTTTGTTTTGACGGGCTATATCAGTGCCAATAGTGCCGAGGCTGTTTTCGATACGGAGCTTTCAGAGTGTCCGGCAGATTTCATTTCTGAGCTTCTTTCAAAGACGAGACTGACAGGTGCTAATCTCCCGATAGTCGGCAAACTGCTCAATGCTTCTGAGTTTATGTATTGGACGAAGGTATCTGAAAACAGCCTGGTATTGTTTGACGGCGAAAATGCCATGTATGCGATTGACCACTTGCGAAATGCCCGAAGGTCCTCTACGGCCTTGAGTGTGTGCGAGCCGTGTATTTATCGAAAGGAAAGCATTTCGTCTGATTTACTCCTGAGTTTGCTGGAGGAGACTTTGGAACAGACAGACATCAATGACATAAATGAACACTTAGTGCGTCCTGTCATCAAGGAACTTGAGTCCCGCAGAAACGAAGATATAGGCGACAGGCTGGCAGCGATAGAGTTCTCGCTGCTGCCCCTGCTGGAGGTGTATTCAGACTCACGCCCGGACGCGCTGTATGCCGCTATCGGCTGCAATGCCGAGCTGTTCTGTGAGTTTATCGAACACGGATATAAAAAGCGCCATCAAAGCGAGAGCGACAATGTTGAACTCCCGCAGGGGATCAGGCAGAGGCTCGGCATACTCTCAGTGAACTTCAGGTCAGTGCCGGGCACAGATTGGTCTGGGAACTTTAATGCCGACGTTTTTAATGAGTGGCTTTCCAAAGTAAAGGCCTGGGCGAAGGAGAACGACAGATATGAAGTAGCCATGCAATTTGTGGGACAGGGCCTCTCGTATGCGCCCAAAAAGGATAGGGTGCTGATATATGAGCCGATGATAGCGGCTCTAAATGATGCGGATGCAGAGGAAATGAGAAAAGGCTACATTCTTGGAGTAATGAACCAGCGCGGGGCGCATTTTGTCGACCCAACTGGGAACGAGGAAAGAGCGATTGCGGATAAATATCAAAAAGCCTCCGACGAAGCCCTTGCGATGGGATACTTGCGTTATTCCCATGCGTTGAGAAGAATAGCTGAGTATTATCTGAGAGAGGCGCAGCAGACTGTCAAAGAGGAAGCTGAACGGAAGCAGGAGGAAGAATGACTTGGGCGCGGGCAGAAAAAGCTCGCGCCTTTATAATAATCTACTCCATTGCGCAAGCAATGGGAGTGTCCGGACACTCCCGAAAAATGTTCTCCGGGGCGAGGCCCCGGAGAACGCACATATTGTGCGGCGGCGCATCCTGCGGATGCTTAAGGCCGCTGTAAAGAAGCAACGACGAAGCTATCGGGAGTGCCGCAATGCATGCATTTGAGGTAGTAGAAATAAGGATCAAGATAAACTTAAAGGCATTGCATTGCAATGCCTTTAAGTTTATCTTTTTCCCGCAGGACGCAGAATGGCAACAGCGCTAAGCCGGTTTACAAGTACGGGAAGCACCGCTGCATATACTACGGACTTCGCCGCACAGATCACCAAGCGCACGGCGAGTGTCCCGAATATAAGGACAGGGGTATAGTAGCTGTAGACGACGCTGTCCACATACAGCGCCAGGGTGTTCAGCAGCGTCACGGATAATTCCGCCGCGAGGATGAGCAACGTCAACTTCGCTCCGCGGGCCGTCACAGCGCCGCGTGTGCCCAGGCCAACCACCATGCCGCAGACGACATAGGGCAATATCCACAGCGCGGTCGTAGCGGTTATGCCGTAGCCGGAGAGCAGCACCTGATAGATTAATGTCCCGATGCCGCCTATGAGCGCGCCCTCGCCAGGGCCAAACAGCATCGCGCCTATGTGCACGGGTATGCTCTCAAAGGTGAACTCGAAGTTGCCGCCAAGCTTTAGCGACATTCCGCCGAGCACGGTACACATGGCGGCGAGCACCGCCGTCACAGCCATGCAGCGGGCTGAGAAGCGCGACTTTTTCACAGGAGCTAACTCCTTTCCCGAGTTGATGGCTCTCAGGCCGCGCCGAGTACAAACCTGTGCAGCGCGCGGAACGCTAGGCCGCCTGCGGCGTTGCCCAGGCTTATGATTAGCACGCGCACGAGCGCATCTGTGCTCCAGCCGGAAAGCCAGAAATAGAACATGTCAGCCACACAGTGCTCCGTCCCGGAGAGTATGAACACCATGACGCCGAAGAAAAGCGACAGGTACCTGCCAAGCTCGTGAGGATTTTTCTTGTAGCCTTCCACGGCTATGTAGATGAAAATGTTGCACAGCACGCCGAGCAGGAACAGGCTCAAAACGGAGTCATCCAGCTTCGCGGCGCAGAGCTCGGCTGCTTTGCCGGATATGGCGCTGATGCGGCTCAGCGCGGCTATCAGTGCCGTTATTCCCGTCCCGGCTAGATTGCCCAGCCAGATGACCGGCAGGCCGAGAACAGAGCCACTGCTGTTTTCCGCCGCGTAGCAGACCTTGCCCGTGAACAGGTTCAATCCAAAAGTGCAGACCGTGAACAGTCCTATCGTAAATAGCGCCGCGCCGACTATGCGGTTTTCAATGGAGAGGAACACGAGCCCGCCGAAGCCTATGCTCATTCCTGCCAGCACCGCGGACGCAAAAGCCCTCAGGACCTTCACTTTCCTGCCCTCTCAGCTGCCTCGACGACATGCTTGCAGAGCACGGCGGTGGTCATGCTGCCGACGCCCGCCGGCACCGGCGTAATGGCCTTTACCAGCGGCTCTACCGTTGCAAAGTCCACGTCGCCCACAAGGGAGCCGTCCGGCAGCGCGTTTATGCCCACGTCGACTACCACCTGCGCCGGGTTCGTGAACTCCGCCGTCACCGTACCCGCGTGCCCCGCGGCGGCGACTATGATGTCCGCTGCGCGGCAGACGGCAGCCATATCCACCGTCTTGGTGTGGCACATTGTGACCGTGGCGTTCTTCGCCTGAAGCAGCATCGAGACCGGCTTTCCGATGACAAGGCTGCGGCCGATGACCGCGGCGCGCCTGCCCGCGAGCTCGACGCCGTAGTAGTCGAGCAGCTCTATGACCGACTGCGCGGTGCAGGGCGCGAAGCCCACGCTCGAGTCGGTGAACACTCCGGCGAGCGAGCGCTCGGTCATGCAGTCGACGTCCTTGCGCACGTCCAGAGCTTCGCAGACAGCGCGCTCGTCTATGTGTTTGGGGAGCGGGCGGAACATGAGGCAGCCGTGGATGGTCTCGTCGCGGTTTATCTCGTCGATGACGGCCAGCAGCTCATCCTGGCTCACATCTGCCGCCAGAACGAAGCTGCGCACAGCAATACCGACCTTCTCGCAGCGCTTCACGGCACCGCGTTCGTAGGCGATGTCGTCGCCGCGCCCGCCAACGCGGACTATTGCAAGTGTGGGCGTTATGCCATGGGCGCTGAGCGCTTGGGCTGCTGCGGCGAGCTTTTCCGTCAACGCGCCTGCCGCCGGCGCGCCTTTCAATATTTTAGCCATCCACGAGCCTCCCATATACTTTATCGTAGATCTCGTTTGAAACCATTTTGCAGTGCATCATTATACTGTTAGCTTCACTGTTTATTGTGTCCGCTATTTTGCAATCGGACATGGACTTCGTATTTATAAATACGTTTAACGCGGCGGCTTCTGCTGCGGAACGGACAAGCGCCGCGGCACAGCCCGCGTCGGAGATGGCCAGTGCGCTGCCCTTAGCCGCGTACTCAGATATTACGTCCAATGCACTCACGCACTTGCGCATTACCTCCAGCGGCGTCTCCGCCGCACGCAGCAGCGCCGCCTCCATCACCTTTGCGCGGTTTGGGTCGCCCTTCGGGATGGAATACGCCTGCGCCAGCGGCGCAAAGGCTTCCGCGTCCGCGTCGATTAGAGCGGCAAATTCGCTGCACAGCGACTCCGCCCTCGCGTTCAGCGCGACGATGGCTTCCTGCACGTCCGCGTACTTTTTCTTGCCCAGCGTGAGGTTCCCGACCATGTTGCCGAGCGCTATGCCCAGCGCGCCCGCTAGCGCTGCAGCACCCCCTCCGCCTGGAGTCGGAGCGGAGGATGCGAGCGCAGCGAGGAGCTTATCAATGTTCTTCTCCATCAGAACAGCCCGGAGATGACACCGTTTTCGTCGACGTCTATCTTCTCAGCAGACGGCACCTTGGGAAGCCCCGGCATCGTCATGATGTCGCCGGTGAGCGCCACGATGAAGCCAGCGCCCGCACAGACCTTGAGGTTGCGCACCGTCACGGTGAAGCCCTTCGGAGCGCCGAGCAGCGCCGGGTCGTCGGAGAAGGAATACTGCATCTTGGCCATGCAGATGGGCAGGCTGCCGAAGCCCAGCTCCTCGATTTGCTTGAGCTGTTTCACGGCATTGCCCACGAGCTGGACACCGTCGGCATGGTAGACCTTCGTGCAGATGGCGTTGAGCTTGTCCATGACGCTCGCGTCCAGTTTGTAGCTCTGGCAGAAGCTGTTCGGCTGCTCGCACAGGCGCACGACTTCCTCGGCGAGCGCTTTGCCGCCATCGCCGCCCTTGGCCCAGACCTCGCTGAGTGCCACATTGACGCCAAGCTCCTTGCATTTGCCCTCGACCATGGCCAGTTCCGCCTGAGTGTCCGTCGGGAAAGCGTTTATTGCAACGACGCAGGGCAGACCGAACACGTTTTTCACATTTCCGACGTGCTGCAGGAGGTTGGGCAGGCCTCGTTCAAGTGCTTCGAGGTTTTCATGGTTCAGTTCCGCTTTCGGCACGCCGCCGTGATATTTCAGCGCGCGTACCGTGGCGACTATGACTACGGCGCTGGGCTGGAGTCCCGCCATGCGGCACTTGATGTCTATGAACTTCTCCGCCCCGAGGTCGGCGGCAAAGCCCGCTTCGGTGACGACGTAGTCCGCGCACTTGAGCGCCATGCGCGTGGCGGTGATGGAGTTACAGCCGTGGGCGATGTTGGCGAAGGGGCCACCGTGGATGAAAGCGGGCGTGCCTTCGAGGGTCTGCACGAGATTCGGCTTGAGCGCGTCTTTCAAAAGTGCGGCCATCGCGCCCTCGGCCTTGAGGTCGTGGGCGGTTACGGGCCTGCCGTCGTAGGTATAGCCCACGATGATGCGCGCGAGCCGGGTCTTTAGGTCGGTGATGTCACTCGCAAGGCAGAGCACGGCCATGACCTCGCTGGCCACGGTGATCTCAAAGCCGTCCTCACGCGGCACGCCCTGCATCCGGCCGCCGAGGCCGTCCACTATGTGCCTGAGCTGGCGGTCGTTCATGTCCACGGCGCGCTTCCAAGTTATCTGCTTGGGGTCTATGCCGAGCGCGTTGCCCTGCTGGATGTGGTTATCCAGCATCGCGGCGAGGAGGTTGTTCGCCGCCCCGATGGCGTGGAAATCGCCGGTGAAGTGGAGGTTTATGTCCTCCATCGGCACCACCTGCGCATATCCGCCGCCCGCCGCGCCGCCCTTGACGCCGAACACGGGGCCAAGGCTGGGCTCACGCAGCGCCACCATAGCGCGCTTGCCGATTTTGCGCAGTCCGTCCGTGAGGCCAACGCTGGTGGTCGTCTTGCCCTCGCCCGCAGGCGTCGGCGTGATTGCCGTGACGAGTATGAGCCTGCCGTCCGGCTTCGCGGCGTTATCCTTGAGGAACTTGCAGTCTATCTTCGCCTTGTAGTTGCCATAGAGCTCGAGGTATTCCTCGGGTATTCCGGCCCGCGCGGCCACAGCCGTTATTTTTTCCTTTCCGCACTCCTGGGCTATCTCAATGTCGGTCTTAAATTCCATTTTATCCTCCTGTTTTTATGGAAAAGGGTACGCCGGAAGCGCACCCTTTTCTTTGTCAATACAGCCGCTCTTTAGCGTGGATGAGGTCGACCATGAGCTGGTTCAGAGGTGCTGCCATGCCGACCTTTGCGCCTTCTGAAACAGCGGCGCCGTTTATACGGTCCACCTCCGTGCGGCGCTTGTTGTTCACGTCCGCCAACATGGAGCAGATGTTGCCGCCCGTCACAAGGGCTATGTCCACGGTGTTTTTGAACTCGGCCTCAAAGTCAAAATCCATACCCGTGGCGTTCGCTATGGCTACGGCCTCCTTGACCAGCGCGTATGAGACCGCGTTTGCATTGGGATTGTTTGCGATGCACTGATTCGTGTCGCCGATGAGCGCGCAGATGGCGTTAATGCCGATGTTCACAAACACCTTGCTCCAAACCAGCGCCTTGACGTTCTCCTCAAACACAACATCGGGCACGCCGCAGTCCTGCATGAGCTTTACTATGAGCTTGGCCTTCTCGTGGTCGCCGCTCAGACTGCCGATGTGCGTAGGTCCCTGGCCCTTGTGGCGGATGTCGCCGGGGCCGGCGACGATAGCGCCGCCGCCGCTTGTGCCGAGCAGGATGCGGTCTTCGGGGACGTACTTGACGATTTCATCCGCGTTGCCGTAGCCGTTCTGGAGCGAGAGCACCAGGGTCTCGGGGCCTATCAGCGAGCTGTTGGCCTCCAGCGCCTGCGCGCTCTGGTAGCCCTTTGTCAGCAGAATAACCAGGTCGGCTGGCTCGCAGCCCGTGGTGTCCATCGTGGCCTTTATCTTGTAGTTCTTCGTCACGCCGTCCAGATGCGTGAAGCTAAGGCCCTTTTCGTTGATGGCGTCCACGTGGGCTTTCACGACGTCCACCAGGAGCACCTCGTTTTTGGCGCTCAGATACATGCCGTAGATACAGCCCATCGCGCCAGCGCCGATGATACCTATCTTCATGCCGTGTACCTCCTCAGTCCTCGATCTCGCAGATGATGTTGCAGATGCAGGCGTCCGCATTGATGCGCAGGGGCGAGCAGAAGGCGCGCAGGACTTTCTTGCCGACCAGCGGGCCGGGGTTCACGTCCTCGTAGATGCGTATGGTGTGGTCGGTACGGGCCGGGTCGAGGTAGGCCTTGTGGGTGCGGAAACCGTTCTGCTTGCCGATGGCGATGTTCTCGATGCTCAGGGTGTCGATGGCAACGGCCTTGAGCTTGGGCAGGTTCATGCGCATCCACTCCGCGCACTCGGCACCGACGGCGGCGAAATCCGTGCCGTAGTCCTCAAAGTCCACGGGACGCTTGGGCCAGGAGTTGGTGTTGAAGATGATGAGGTCTGCCTCGTAGAGCTCGTCACCCAGCTTTTCCAGCATCTCCTTGGTAATGAGGCCGTTTTTCTCCTCGAAGGGGCAGTCGAGCATCACGGGGTGGTCGTAGATGAAGCTCTCGGTGGGCAGGGCATTGACATCGTCCATCTTGGGCGTGTCGCCGCCCATGTAGTGCCAGGGCGCGTCGCAGTGCGTACCGGCGTGGAGGTAGATGTCCATAACGGAGCCGTTCCAGGGGTCGCCGGCGGTGAGGTCCTCGCGTATCTTGACGGTGGGGATGGGCAGGCCGGGATAGACGCCCATGCCGTCGTAGATTGGATAGCCTATTTCAACGTATTTGCCCATGGGAATACCTCCTTATTTTATTCGAACTATGCCGTGGTCTTGGATTTGTTTGTCCTTGCGGCGTCCTTTTTCTTGTCCCAGCGGTCAAGCATGGAGACGAAAACGGGGCAGAGTATGGCGGTCAACAGGGTCGCGGCGGTACAGGCGGCGGTGGCGTCGGCCACATAAGGCATGAGGCTCTCGTCCACGGAGGCGACGTAGAGCGGCGTGGCCGAGCAGATGCCGGCGCATGAGCCGATGGCGGCGCCGACGGCACGGGGCTTGCCGTGGTTTGTGAGGGCGTAGGAATAGTAACCTCCGAGGCCCGTGGTAATGACGGTGATGATGCCGAGCAGTATGCCGCTCATGCCGGCACTCAGCAGCGACTGAAAGCGCAGGTTGGCGCCGAGTGCAAAGGCGACAAAGGGGATGATGACGTTGCATCCAGGGGCAAGGAACTTCCGGATGTTCTCGTCGATGTTGCCGAGAATTATGCCGAGCACCAGCGGGAAGAGAGAGGCAAGCAGGCTGATAAGCGGGATGTCGGCAAGGCCGGCAGCGCCGAAAACGATCATCGTCACAAACGGAAGATCGTTGATGCAGAGCGGGCCGATGGCAGCGACGTCGTTCTTGTCTCCAAACTCCTGGGCCAGCGAGACATAGAGCGTGCCGCTCGAGTTGGTGATGGCAGAGACGAGAGCAAGGGGCGAGAGTCCGAGTATACCCTCCATGCCCCAGACTTTGGCCACCACAAGGCCGATGACCGCGCCGATGATTATCTTCGACAGGCAGAGCACCGTGCCTCTTGCCAGGGGCGTGGCAGCCTCACGGAGCTTAATCTGCGAGCCGGAACAGACAAAGAACATAGCGACAAAGGCGTTGACTCCATCCTTGAGCAGAGCTGTGGTGAAGCCGCCTATTTCTATGGCCTGCGGTATGAACGAGTTGCACAGAGCTCCAAGTATGAGCGGTACTATCATCATACCGCCCGGCACCTTCTGTACCAGCTTGAGTATTGAGAATTTCTCCTTCATTTCTTTACCTGGTTCAGTACTCATACCTCGTAGCCTTCAACGACCTTGTTGAAGCTGTATTCCTGGGACGGGAAGCTGCCGTCGAGAGTCTCGGCGTGGAAGGCGTTGAGGCCCTCGACCATCGCCTTGCGGATATGAGCGAAGTGCTTGACGAACTTGGGCTTGAAGTCGCCGTACATGTCCAGCAGGTCCTGAGTGACAAGCACCTGGCAGTCGACATAGGGGCCCGCGCCGATGCCGAGAATGGGCACGCTGACGGCCTGGGTGATGGCCTTTGCCACGCCGTTAGGCACGCATTCTACAACTATTGAAAACACGCCTGCGGCCTCGAGGGCCTTCGCGTCCTCGACGAGCTTGGCCGCTGTTTCGGGCGTGCCGCCCTGGACTTTGAAGCCGCCGAAGCTGGTGGCACTCTGTGGGGTCATGCCGATGTGGCCCATGACGGGTATGCCAACCTCGACCATTCGGCGGATGGTTTCCGCCATATTGCTGCCGCCCTCGAGCTTGACGCAGTCGCAGTTGGTTTCCATGAGGATGCGGCAGGCGCTTCGGATGGCCTGCTCCGGGCTCTCCTGATAGCTGCCGAAGGGCATGTCGCCAACGACGAAAGTATTCGGTGCGCCTTTCACCACCGGGCGGATGTGGTGAATCATATCGTCTAGCGTGACGCCGACGGTGCTGTTGTAGCCCAGCATGACCATGCCCAGCGAGTCGCCGACGAGGATTACTTCGGTCTCGCTTTCGTTGACAATGGAGGCAGTCGTGTAATCATAAGCCGTGACGTAGGTGAATTTTCGCCCCTCCTGCTTGAACTTCTTGAAATCGAGTACCGTCATTTTCTTTTTGGCCATTGCTGCGTTCTCCTTTCGTGTTTTCCAGTCTAGCCGTCCACTCCGGGCGGCCTTCGGTTCTGTAAATACTTCTATCATAAAACAACGGCCAAGTATAATATTTGTTGCGCACAAATCATAACCGTGATATTATGATATATGGCAAGTATCACAACATATCGGAGCATATTCTATAAAATATAGCGATAGGGACCAAAAATTTTGGGGGAGGGCGGTCGATGAACTCCGGTAGGAAATACTATTTCATCACCATAGCGGAGACCCTGAATATAACTCGCGCATCGGAGCGGCTGTTGGTTTCCCAGCCCTCACTGACGCAGTATTTGAACCGGCTTGAGAAGGAGCTGGATATAAAGCTCGTGGACAGGCAGTTTACTCCTCTGCGTCTCACAGAGGCGGGGCGCATCTACAAAGACTATCTCCTGCGCGAGCGCGAGGCGGAGGATACGCTGAACGCCTCTCTGGCGCGGCTTCGCGCACAGACGCGCAGGAAACTGCTCATAGGTATACCATTGCAGAAAAGCCACGAGCTTGCCAGCCGAGTCATCCCGGACTTTGCGCAGGAACACCCTGAAATTGAGATATCCATATGGGAAGGCACCTCCCAGACTGTGCGCGAGAGGGTCATGAAGGGCGAGCTGGACATAGGCTTCGGCCACACCATGGGCGAGGAGTTCAAAAACTGCTTCGTGAAGCCTCTGAACCGAGAAAAGCTCCTGCTCATATGCAGCAGGGGAAATCCAATTGTTGCAGGCCGTGCCTCCTCGCCGGAGCAGACCTTGCAAGTCGGCGCCGAGCAGCTGAACGACTTGCTGTTTTACCAGATGGCCGAGGAATATTACCTCTATGAGGTCGAGTCGCGACACATGAAGGAGCACGGCGTGCATCCGCGTAGGGTGACAGTGATGTCGAACCTGCACTCCATCATCGCATCTGTGATTGGTGGAGATGGCTTTGCATATATGCCGGACTACGTCATGGATGAACTCTGGCCGCGGAGCGTCATGGAACAGCTCGCCTTCCTCAGATTGGATGAGCGAGACCTTGAGTGGAGCTTCTCCATGCTGCGCTCAAGCATCAGCCCCATGACCATCCCCATGAAACTGTTTTGGAGTAGAGTGGTTGAGACCTGCTGCTCTGGATGAGCGGAGCGCTTGCCAGCACCTAAAGTAGCGGAGGGTACAGAGGGAGAGGCCTATGACCACCAACCTTTACCCAGTAAACCGCCGTGGTCATCGCAAATAACTATGCATATCAAATAAAAGAGCATGGGCGGCTCAACGCTGCCCGTGCTCTTTTTGTCTCCCGTCAGCCTTTACATCAACGTTAAGTATCGCCTCAGCGTTGGCGCGGTAGGTCAGTAGCTTTTTCATCTCGGCTCTGGCCTCGCGGTAGGCCGGGTATGCGGCGCGCTTCTCTGCGAGGAGGGCGGTGTACTCGGCTTGCAGAGTCTTGACCGTGGGAAGCTTTTTCAACCCCAGATCATTGAACGCCTTCTTTGCAGCTCGGTGCAGAAGTATCTCCTGTTCGTGCTCGGCTAAATACCGCTTCGAGTAGCCGGATGCTTTGTAAGCACGGAAGGTCTCCCGCGTCCGCAGGTAGTTTATGACCTGCTTTTTCAACTCCTCGACCTCGGACATACGCGCTTCCGTCCTCTTCAGCTTCTCGGTCAGGGCGCTGCATTTCTCGCTCGTGGCCTCGGCTCTGCGCGAGAGTTCGTCGAAGTCCATGTCGCCGTTCTCTTTGAGAAAGTTTATGGTCTGCGCCATCTGCTTGAGGTTAAACACCTTCGCCCAGCGCTCATAGCCCGCGCCTTTGCCCTCTGAGAGCTTAGCTTGGATGTCAATGAGCAGGCTCGGCCGCTGTTCCGCGAGCCACTTGTTGTAGCTCTTGCCGCGGCGCTTCGGAGCCTCGACGACGGACAGTCCGTGCTCGATGCAGAGCGTATCGCTCAGCGCCCTCACTGCCCGCGAGCTGCCCCAAAAGTTGTTGAACTTGCCCCGGCAGTCGAGCGTAGTGGAGTTCCAGAGTATGTGGTGGAGTAGGGAAGCACCGCCTTGCCACATTACTGTGGTAGGTTTGCGCC
>OLZO01000549.1_pt1 | contig 18873 bp, 15 predicted proteins | sample 1644431 | NCBI WGS metagenome assembly OLZO01 (sample SAMEA103958145, study PRJEB25191) | human gut metagenome | biome: human-associated habitat [ENVO:00009003]; feature: intestine environment [ENVO:2100002]; material: feces | place: Germany | collected 2013/2015
TCCGCGGAAGGGAGTTCCCCTCCTGCGAGATCGCGCCCGCGGGGCAGATCGGGATCAGCGGGCAACGGTGGTTCTGCGGGCATAGCCCGGGGTCGATCGTAAACGCCATCGTTACTTGCCGAGCAGAATCCGGTCGATATTGGCTTTCAGCGTGGCTTTGGGCATGGCTCCGACGGCCATCTGCGGATCGCCCTCGAGCGGGATGAAGAGCAGCGTCGGAATCGAACGGATGCCGAAGGCCGCGGCGAGGTCCGAGAGCGTCTTTTGCAGCTTGTGGGGCGCCTCGTAGAATATCATAGTGCGTTTTTCGTCCCTGAGCGCCTCGAGGTGCTCCTCCCGGCTCTTCTTCGACGTGGAGAGGAAGCCCTCGAAACAGAAACGGCCCGCAGGCAGGGCCGAAAGCGCCAGCGCCGTCACCGCCGCGCAGGGTCCCGGCACCGCGGTGACCTCCACGCCGCTCTCGGCGCAGGCCACGGCCAGGTCCTCGCCCGGGTCAGATACCGCGGGCATGCCCGCGTCCGTCACAAGCGCGCAGTTCTCCCCCGCCAGGATGCGCTCGAGAATGCGCTCGCCGCTGCGCTCCTTGTTGTGCTGATAGTAGCTCACCAGCGGCTTCGAGATACCGAAGTGGTTCAGGAGCTTGAGGGTGACGCGCGTGTCCTCGGCGGCAATGAAGTCCGCCTCCTCCAGAGTGCGCCTCGCGCGGGGCGAGAGATCGCCGAGATTGCCTATGGGCGTGCCGACAAGATAGAGCTTTCCTGACATCAGTTTTCCTCCCTGTGGTAAATGCGGCGCACTTCCGCCGAGTCCTGCCCGTCCGGGCCGGTCAAAATCAGCGTGGGCAGCACCTCGAGGCCCGGCCTCGCACCCTTGCGCCCCTCGACGAGGACCAGGCTCGGCTGCTTTTCCAGGCGGTGCTGGACAAGGCGCAGGCGCTTCGGCTCAAGGCCCGCTCCGCCCATGAGCGAGAGCAGCTCCGCAAGGCGCTCCGGGCGGTGGACGATGCAGAAGGCCCCGCCGGTCCTGAGGCACCAGGCCGCCGCCGTGACTACATCGGATAGCGTGCAGCCCGCCTCCGAGCGCGCCACGGCCATGCTCTCCGAGGCGCGGCCGCTGCCCTCGGCAAAATACGGCGGGTTGCACACGGCGAGACCGTAGGCCGCGTGCGGCAGAGCCGCACGGTGGGCGCGGATGTCGAGGCAGAGTGATCGGGCGCTCTCGCCAAGGCCGTTTTCGGCGAAGTTCCGCTCCGCCGCAGCCGAGACCTCCGGGTCGAGCTCCACGCAGTCGATGTTCAGCCGCGGCTCGCGCGTGAGAAGCAGCAGCGATATGAGCCCCGCGCCGGAGCAGAGTTCCACCACCCTGCCCGGCTTCGTTCTCACGAAATCCGCCAGCAGGACCGAATCCGTCGTTATCGGAAACGCCCCGCCGCCCTCATACCGCGGCCCGCCCTTCCAAAGCTCCGTCACAGGCTGTATTCCTCCCTGACCCAGTCTAAATATTCCGCATAGAGTTCGTCAAAGTACTCGTCCGTCGGGAAGGCCGCCCGATAGCCCTCGAGGTCCAGCGAGGCCGCGACGAGCTGGTCAAGCGTCAGGCGCCCATGGTCGAGCAGATACTCGCAGAAGGCGTAGGACTTCGCGTGGCTGAGCACGGTGGTGGGGTACTTGGGCTTGTAAAACGAGCTCACCACGTCGGCCGACGGCTTGGACACCATCTTTATGAACACGTCGCGCTCGGGGTGCAGGAGCATGGCGTAGGTCATGGCCTTCGCCAACGGTATCGCAGGAGACTCGAGAGTCTGCGCCTCGCTCACGTCCACGCCGGAGAGCTCCTTGAATATGCGGCGTATCTCTCCGAATATGAAGCGCTCGTCCTCAGATGCGCTCTCCATCGTGTCTATATTCTCTGCCAGGTCGAAGAACATCTCGTAGTCCTCATAGCTTATCCACCACTCGGAGCAATGCATTGCGACGCCCTCGAACACCCAGCCCGCTTCACCGCAGAGCTCGTCTATCGTCAGAGCGTGCGCGAGCTCGTGCAGTCCGGAGCTTTCGGAGCGCATATGCACCACGGAGCTGTAAACGTCGACGCAGGATACGTCGAAGCTCTCCTCAAAGCTCACCTCGTATGGCTTTGTCTGCTCGATCCGCGCCCAGCTCTCCGGCGCGTTGGTCTCGAGGTAATCCAGCAGCCAATCGAGGCCTGTGCAGAGCCGCAGTACGTGAGCCGAGGCCGCGTCGGCGTCCGGCATCCACTCCGTCGGCACGGGGCGGAAGGTGAATACGCTCCGGGTGAACTCGGCAGGATAGTACACGTTCTGCGTGTAATCGAGCTCCATGAGCGTTTGCAGCCCCTCCGTCTCCGCCTCGAGGCCGATGAGAGCGAGCCAGCCGGGGAGATATTCCGAGCAGCTGCCGCGCAGGGCGTCCTGCCCGGCCTCGCCGATGACATAGGCCGCGAGGGACTGAGCGCAGTCGGACGCCAGGTAGATGGTCTCCGCGTCCGCGAAGTCCTCCGTGAAGTAAAAGGGTGCCAGTGAGAGCAGGTTCGACCCCTCGTGCGCCGCCAGATAAGCAGCGATCTCATCCGCGAGGCCGTCCTGAACCTCGGCGCCGAAGAGCTCGCGGCTCAGGCCCTCGGCCTGCCAGCGGCCGGTGATGTTCAGTGCAGCAGAGACGAGCGCTGGGCGGTATTCCCCGCTTTCGACAGCTTCGGCGGAGCAGAAGAGCTCCGCCCCGCTCACGAAGGGCGCGTCGGCCAGCGGTTCGTTGAGTATGTAGACCTCGGCCTCACCCGCGCCGGAGAGCGCGGCGTAGTCCTCCGCAAACTTCTGAGCCAGCTCCACCGAGGCCGTCTCGTCAAATGCGTTCGTGGAAAAGTGGATGCCGAGGTCGTCGAGCTCGACAGACTTCGTTTCGATATGCGCTGGGTAGGTCTCGTCCCTCTCGCGCACTCCATCTGTGAACTCCGGCAGCTCAGGAGCCGACGAGCAGCCTGATATTCCCAAGAGCAGAGAAAAGGCGAGGATAACGGCTAACGGTCGTTTCATTCGTTTTTCCTCCTTGTTGACAACAGCGCGGCGGCACTTCTCCATATACAAAAACACCCGCCGCTGCTCGCGGCGAGGATAGTGAATAATAAAAGGGCCGCTATCGCGGCCCTAGTTTTTTGCAATTACTCCTCGACGATGGCGTCGGCGGGGCAATTCTCCTTGCAGGTGCCGCAGGAGACGCACTTGTCCTGATCGATGACGTACTTGTCGTCGCCCATGTCGATGGCCTCGGCAGGACAGTTGGCAGCGCAGGTGCCGCAAGAGACGCAGTTGTCAGTGATAACGTATGCCATGGTGTTACCTCCGTTCGGTTTGTATTTTATACATCCCAACACCGGGATTATGTACGCTTTGTATTCTACCACATAACGTAAGAAAATCAATAGCCTTTTGCTTTTCAGACCTTTCATGGATATTTCGCCCGCCGTTGGTTATAAGCGCCCTGCGTTGGAAATACTTTCACTGTCGCGCCGCTTCGCCCCCTTTGGCGCGGGTACGGCATTATAATAGGTCAGGAGGCAATGGAAGGCATGAAAAACAGCGTAAGGTTTACAGAGCGCGCATCAGGCGCGATAGCCGCGGCGCGGGATGCATCGGCCTCGCTGGGGCACAGCTACGTCGGCACGGAGCATCTGCTGCTGGGCGTAGCGGCGGAGACGGAGAGCCTCGGCGCGCGGGTGCTGCGCTGCCGCGGTCTGGACATGCTCTCGCTCACCAGGCTGGTGGAGGCCGAGAGCGGCAGCGGATCTCCCGGCTCACCCGAGCAGGGGCTCACGCCCAACGCGCGTCTCGCCATCGAGCGCGCCGCGGAGGACGCACGTCGGCTGGGTCACGGCTGCATAGGCACGGAGCATCTGCTGCTCGGGCTGCTGCGCACCCCGGACTGCGGGGCCATGCGCGCCCTCACCGCCGCAGGTCACGAGGCCGACGAGCTCTACACCGACATAATGGCCCTTTTTGGCTCGCCGGAGAGCCGTCCCGGGCGTCAGGAATCCGGCCGCCAGACCCCCTTGCGCCCTCCCTACCGCCGGACTGAGACCCGAGTCCTCGACCAGTACAGCCGCGACCTGACGCTCATGGCCGGCAGCGGGGGCACCGACCCCGTGGTCGGGCGCGAGCGCGAGATAAGCCGCGTCATACAGATACTTTCCCGACGCACAAAAAACAACCCCGTCCTCGTGGGTGAGCCCGGCGTGGGCAAGACCGCCGTGGCCGAGGCCCTGGCCCGGCGAGTCGCGCGCGGCGAGGTGCCTGATTCGCTCAAGAACCGCCGCATCGTCACGCTGGACCTCGCCTCCATGCTCGCCGGCACGAAATACCGCGGCGACTTTGAGGACAGGGTCAAGTGCATCATAAAGGAGGTACAGCGCGCCGGGGACGTCATCGTCTTCATCGACGAGCTGCACACCATAGTCGGCGCGGGCTCAGCCGAGGGCGCCATCGACGCCGCGAACATCCTCAAGCCCGCCCTGGGCCGCGGCGAGATACAGGTCATCGGCGCCACAACGCCCGAGGAATACCGCAAGCACATTGAAAAGGACGCCGCACTCGAGCGGCGCTTTCAGCCCGTCAATGTCCCCGAGCCGGACAGCGAGTGCTGCGAGCGCATGCTCTTTGCCCTGCGCGGCTCGCTGGAGGCTCATCACGGCCTGAAAATAGCGGACGAGGCCATAAGCGCCGCCGTCAAGCTCTCGACCCGCTACATCTGCGACCGCTATCTGCCCGACAAGGCCATAGACCTGATAGACGAGGCGGCCTCCCGCGTGCGGGTGGAGGGCACCGCTGCGCGCTCGCGTGTGGAGGCCTCCGACGTTGCGGACGTCGTCTCGGCCTGGACGGGCGTGCCCACCTCCGCGATAACCGAGTCCGAGAGTGAGCGGCTGCTGCATCTAGAGGACGCACTGCACCGGCGCGTCATAGGTCAGGACGAGGCTGTCTCCGCCGTGGCCCGGGCCATAAGGCGCGGGCGCGTGGGCCTCTCCGACCCGCGCAGGCCCCTGGGCAGCTTCCTGTTTCTCGGCCCCACAGGCGTGGGCAAGACGGAACTCTGCCGTGCTCTGGCCGAGGCCGTGTACGGTGACGGCGACGCGCTCATCCGCCTGGACATGTCTGAGTACATGGAAAAGCACGCGGTCTCGAAGCTCATCGGCTCGCCCCCTGGCTACGTCGGCTACGGCGAGGGCGGGCAGCTCACGGAGCGAGTGCGGCGCAGGCCCTGGTCCGTCGTGCTCTTTGACGAGATCGAAAAGGCGCACGAAGACGTATACAATCTTCTGCTTCAGATAATGGAGGACGGTCGTCTCACGGACTCGGAAGGCCGCCGCGCGGACTTCCGCAGCACCATCGTTGTCATGACCTCCAACGTGGGTGCAAAGGCCATAACCGAGAACCGACCGGCTCTGGGCTTTTCCGGGCAGGCCCGCGACAGCGATGGGGCCGTGCGCGAGGCGGTCATGTCTGAGCTGAGGCAGACCTTCCGTCCGGAGTTTTTGAACCGCGTGGACGACGCCATAGTTTTCCGACGTCTGACGCCGGAGGACGTGCGCCGCATCGCCCGGGGCATGACCAACGCAGTGTGCGAGCGCATGCGCGCTCTGGGCGTACAGCTTGAGGTGACGGACGCCGCGCTGAGCCTGCTGGCCGAGCGCGGTTTCGACCCCGCCTACGGCGCACGCCCGCTGCGCCGCTGCATCTGCACCGACCTCGAAGACCCCGCCGCCGACGCCATGCTGAGCGGCACCGTCTCCGCCGGCGACCGCCTGGTTGCCGATGCCAAGGACGGGAAGATCGTCCTCGAGACTCATTGAACCCGCTCCTTTGCTTCCACACGCGCAGGATGGCGTACGCTTGTGTGCTTCGTTAGGTTTGTTGCTGGACGCAACGGAGCACTCGCAGAAATGCAAATCTAAAAAGCGGGGACCCCCGACGGGGGGTTCCCGCTTCCGTTTATATCAGTCTCAGGTGAACAGTGCGACGAGCTTATCCCAGAGGCGGGCGAAGAAGCCCTGGTCCTCGGTCGTTTCCACTACCGGTTCGTCGCTCTCGGGGACCTCTATGGAATCGGTGGAGATGACGAACTGGACGGAGGCGGGCTCGCCGTTGCGCTCGTCCAGGAAGGACTCATAGACATATTCGCTCTCGTCGTCGCCGGTGCCGAGCAGACCGTCGAGCTGTTCGGGGATGGCCTGGGTCTCCTCGTTGAGCGTGCTGGCTCCGCCGGAGAGGCTGGATGCGCCGCTGGAGAGGCTGCTGATTCCGCTCTGGATGCCCGACCAGTTGGCCGCCAGAGTATCCACACCGCTGGTATAGGTCTTGAGCGCCTCGTTGAACTCGGCATAGTTCGCTGCGAGCTCCTCAAGGCCGCCCATCAGCTCGACGAGGCTGCCGAGGTTGATGGAACCGCCCGTGGCCGAGAGAGCGGATTCTATCTGCGTCGCCATGGTCTCAAGCGACTCCGAGACCTTGACGATGGAGGCGGAGAAGGTGGGCAGATTCTGCTCGGCAGCGTCAAATGCCGCCTTCGTCTGCTCCCAGACCGCCTTGACGGTCTGCGCCGCCTGGTAGTTGGCGACCAGGGCGCTCAGCGCAGTGTTGTCCGGATTCGCGGCCATGAGCGCAGCTATGTCCTCCTCGGTCACGCTGGCCGCCGGTATGGAGGCGATGGCCTCGGACAGTGCGCTGTATGCCGCGCTGTATGCCGCACTGAGCTCATCTATGCCGGAGCTTATCTGGTCAAGCCCGGACTTGAGCTGACGGAGCGCGGAGGGAAGCTGCGCGAGAGACGACAGGCTTACGCTGCCGCCGGAGGGGGTCTGACCGCCCATGGAGCCTATCTGCGCAAGCGCCTGGGCTATCTGGTCCGAGGCCTCCGTGAGCTGAGCCGAGCCGGCGGAGAGCTCGGCGAGCCCGCTGCCGTACTGGGAAGCGCCGCTGTTGAGCTGGCTGGCGCCGCTGGAGAGCTGACTTGCCCCGCTGGAGAGCTGGTCAATGGCGTCCACCAGCTGACCGAGGCCATCGGTCACCTCGCTCATATCGCCTAGGCTGCTGGCAACGTCATAGGGGACGGCCGCTATGGTCATACCGTCCATGCGGAAGTCGTGCACGTCGGCCGTCAGACCCACGTCGCCGTCGGTGCCGGGGAGCACCATGAGCGATATGGTCTTGGAGCTGCCCGCGTTCGCCGCGGTGCCGCCCGTGACGCTGACATTCTCGCAAAGTTCGGAGTCGAGCGTTATCGTGAACTGGAGCAGGTAGTTGTCGTAGAAGCCGCCGTCCACGGCCTCGTTTTTCGAGGTTTTTATGCTGATCTCAAGCTCGCCGGATTTGCCGCCGAGCTCATCGGGCGATACCTCCTTGCCGTCGAGATAGTAGCTTATCTCGATGTTCCAGGGCAGCTCGACGCTCGTGAGGGTGCCCTCATAGTACCAGCGCCCAGGCTCAGCCTCCAGGGAGACGGCGCCGTCGGAGTATTCGATGGGCGTGGTGTCGCTGAGGTTCACGACGGAGCTGTAATCGCCGTAGTGCGTGATTGTGCCGGCGCTGGTGACGTTCAGGGCCACGACTGCGTAGCCCTCCTGAGGCGTCCCGTTGGCATCGAGCTTTGCGTATATGACTTCCTCTGCCGTAAAGTCCGCATCGGAGGCCGCCGCTGCGGGCACGGAGCTGAGGCACAGGCAGAAGATGAGCGCTATGCAGAGCGCGGTCATGAGTTTGCGTTTCATTTCGTTTCGACCTCCTTGTCGGTCTTTTTGAGGAATCCGGATTTCAGTGTGAGCTTTGCCGTAAGCGGGTCAAAGAGCATGAGCAGCGCGGGCAGGGCCAGCAGCACCATGGCCATGGAGAGCAGAGTGCCGCGGCACAGCAGAGTGCCGAGCTCGGCCACGACGCTGAGCGAGGACGAGAAGTTCAGGCAGAAGCCCGCAGCGGAGAGTATGAGGCCGCTCGTGAGCACGGAGATGAAGTTCTTGGTGAGCGTGGCCTCCACCGCCGCGCGCTTGCCCATTGTGCGCCGGTTGACGACATAGCCCTCCGTCATGAGTATGGCGTAATCTATCGTAGCGCCGAGCTGGACCGTGTTTATGACAAGGTAGCCCAGGTAGACCAATGGCGTATCCGTGAAATACGGCACAGAGAGGTTTATCCATATGGCCGACTCGATGACAAAGAGCAGGATGAACGGCAGTGTCAGCGAGCGGAAGGTCACGAGCAGCGTGAGGAAGATGAAGGCTATGGCGATGAGGTTCACCGTGACGGAGTCATCGGTGACCACGTCGCGCATGTCCATGAGGTTGGCGCACTGGCCGCAGGCCCAGTACTCGTCGTAGAACTCAGCCGCCGCCTCTCGCACCGCGGTGACAACGGCAAAGGCGTCATCGCCCTCCTCTCCCGTGTCGGTATAGATGATTATTCTCGCGTAGTTTTCAGAGTAGAACTGCGAGACGATGTCGTCGGAGAGGAAGCCCGAGGGTATCTTGCCCACCGTGCCGGCGTAGGAGAGAACGCTGGTAACGTGGTCTATTTCGGATATCTCTTCTGCAAGCTCGGCCTCTGCGCCGGGATCTCCGCGAGGCACGAGCAGGACTATGGCCTGGCTCTCGCCGAAGGTCTCGTTTATGAGCTCGGTATCCGCACCGTAGCGAACACCGGGGTCGGGACTGCCCATGCCGTAGAGGAAGTCCGCGCGGCTCTGGCCAAGGTAGCAGGGCACAACGACGAGGATCACAAGTATGAGCGCCGGGATACGGACCTTGACGAAGATTTTGCCTACCTTACCCATTTCGGGGAGGATGCGCTTGTGGTGCGTCTTGTCGATGAGCTTCATGCAGGAGAGCGCAAGCGCCGGGAGGAACACCATGACGCTTATGTAGCTGAGCACAACGCCCTTGACAAGGTTGAGGCCCAGGTCGCTGCCTATGCCGAAGCGCATGAAGATCAGCGCCAGGAAGCCGAACACCGTCGTAGCCGCCGAGGCGGCTATCGAGGAGAAGGACTCCTTGATAGCCATGCGCATGGCCTCCTCGGCGTCGGGTATCTCCTTGCGGTGGCGCTCAAAGCTGTTGAGCAGGAAGATGGCATAGTCCAGCGATACGGCCAGCTGCATGATGGGGCTGACCGACTGCGTCACGAAGCTTATCTCCCCGAAGACGATGTTGGTGCCCATATTGATGAGCACCGCGACGCCTATGGTCACAAGGAAGAGCAGCGGCGCTATCCAGGAGGTGGTGGTGAGCAGCAGCAAAATGATGATGAGCGGCACCAGTACGGCCGCGGCGCCGATGACCTCGCTGACGGCCAGCTTCTGCATGCTGGCGGTGCTGGCCGCGTCGCCGGAGATGGCCCCGTCGTCGCCTATTATCTCATAGATGGCGTCCGTCGCCTCAACCTCGCGGCCGCTCTCGATCGTGACCGAGTAGAGCGCCGTACCATCCTTCCAGTACTGGCTGACAGTTGCCTCGTCCATGAGCTCCACGGGGGTGGTCATGTCCTCGACGTCGTCCAGCCACATGACGTCCGTGACGCCGGGCGCCTGGACGATCTCCTCCTTCAGCTCGAGAGCCTCGGAGATGGTGAGGTCAACTGCCATGACCCTCGTGTTCGGTACGCCGGAGCCGAACTCCTCCAGCATAAGGTCGAGCGCAACGGTGCTCTCTGCGTCTTCCGGCAGATAGTCCGTGAGGTCGTAGTTTACCTCGACCCCCAGAAAGAGCACGGCGCACACGATGGCACAGATGATAAAGACGGCGATCACCGGCCGGCGATGCCGGGTGATGCCCTGCGTGAATCGATCCATGGCAGTCCTCCTATTGAACGGTTTGTTGACATACTTACGTTTTTATAGTATATTTCGTTTTGCAAATGAAGCAACAGACAGTTTCATAAAATATGCAAAATATTAAACGTTTTTGGCATAATTGTATAGGAGTACACAAAAATTTTAATTTTTAGAGGTAAAACATGCCTGAAAAGAAGCAGGATGCGCGCGTGCGCTACACAAAAATGATGATACGCAACAGCCTGTTGGAGCTGTTGAGCACAAAGCCCATAGCGAAGATAACGGTGACCGAGATCTGCGAGCGCGCGGGGATAAACCGTGCGACTTTCTATGCGCACTACTCGGACCCGTCCGACCTGCTGCACAGTCTGGAGTCGGAGATTATAGAGGACGTGACGCGCTGGGTGCGTCCGGCGCTGACCGCCTCGGGCACCGACCTCAAGGACGTGCTCACGCGGCTGGTGGAGTACATCGGCGAAAACGCAGACATCTGCTCCATACTGCTCTCGGACAAGGGCGACACCAGCTTCCAGACCAAGGTGGTGGACGTGATTGAAGGGCAATTCATGAGCTCCTGGGCCTCAGCACGACAGCTCAGCCAAGAGGACGCGGAATATCTCTATACCTTCATCGCGCTGGGCAGCGTGGGCCTCATCCGCAAGTGGCTGGCCGACGGCATGAAGAAGCCCGCTTCGGAGATCGCGGACCTCATTATCAAGATCTCCAACGTTGGCTACTGCGGGTTTTGATTATGGAGCTGTACGGAACTTTGGGGCCGGCCTGCGCGGATGCGCAGACGCTGGGACTTATGCTGGACGCGGGTATGACGGGTGCGCGTCTGAATCTTTCGCACACTGGCCTGGAGGGCGGTGCAAGATTTATAGAGGCACTCTTTGAGGCGGGGCGCAGCCGCGGCGTGGAGCCGGAGCTGCTCATAGACACGCAGGGCCCGGAGCTGCGCACGGGCACGCTCGCCTCGCCGCTGACGCTCTCAAAGGGCGACATCGTGACCCTGGGCGGGGAGGGCATACCCCTGCCGCAGACCGTGCTTGAGCTGCTCAGGCCCGGGGTCGAGCTGCTGCTGGACGATGCGCGGCTGAGCCTCGGCGTGCTGGAGAGTGACGGCGCCTCGGCGCGCGCTGAGGTGCTGCGCGGCGGGGTGCTGGGAAGCCGGAAGGGCGTAACCCTGCCCGGGCTCGAGGCGGCCGCGCCGCCGCTCACGGAGAGCGACAGACAGAATCTTGCCGCGGCGAGGTCCTGGGGCGTCACGGCGGTGATGCAGTCCTTCACGCGCTCGGCGTCGGACATAGCGGCCGTGCGCGGCGTGCTGGACGCGGGCGGAGGCGAAACCATCCGCGTATTCGCCAAGGTGGAGAGCCGCGGCGGTGTGGAGGCCCTGCCCGAGTTGCTGGGCGTATCGGATATGATAGTCATAGCCCGGGGCGACCTCGGCAGCTCCTGCGGGCTCTACGCCGTCCCCGCGCTGCAGAAGAGCATAGCCAAGCAGTGCCGCGAGGCGGGGACTCCCTTCATGGTGGTGACGCAGCTACTCTATTCGATGCAGAAAAATCCCGTACCCACCCGCGCGGAGGTATCCGACATATATAACGCCGTGCTTGACGGAGCCTCGGCGCTGATGCTGACAAACGAAACCGCCGCCGGCGAATACCCCGTAGCAGCCATGGCGGCCCTCGCCAGGGCCGCACGCTCCGCGCTGGAGAACTGAAGACAAAAGAAAACCGCCGCCCCATGAGGGGCGGCGGCTGTTTTTACATCTGCCGGACTCAGGCGAGGGCGGCGGTGATGATGGACATCTGATAGACCTCCTCGGCGTTGCAGCCGCGGGAGAGGTCGTTGATGGGGGCGTTCAGGCCGGTGAGGATGGGGCCGTAGGCGTCGAAGCCGCCGAGGCGCTGGGCTATCTTATAGCCGATGTTGCCGGACTGGATCTCCGGGAAGACAAAGGTGTTGGCGTAGCCGGCGACCTTGCTGCCGGGGAACTTCAGCTGGCCAACGGTGGGAGAAACGGCGGCGTCGAACTGCATCTCGCCGTCTATGTCGAATTCGGGGGCCAGGGCCTTGGCCTTGGCGCAGGCCTCGCGGGCGAGGTCGACGTTCGGGCCCTTGCCGCTGCCCTTGGTGGAGTAGCTCAGGAAGGCCACCTTCGGCTCTATGCCGAAGACCTTGGCGACACGGGCGCACTCCACGCCGGTCTCGGCCAGCTTGTCCGCCGCGGAGAAGGTGACGTTGCCGTCCTTATCCACGGTGTCGGTGTAGTCGATGTTGATGGCGCAGTCGCCCATGGCGAGCATCTCGTCGCCGCGTACCATGATGAAGACGCTGCTCACGAGGTGGCTGCCCGGCTTGGTCTTGACGAGCTGCAGCGCGGGACGGACGGTGTCGGCGGTGGAATAGGTGGCGCCGCCCAGCAGGGCATCGGCCTTGCCCATCTTCACGAGCATGGTGCCGAAGTAGTTCGACTTCTTCAGGGCGGCGGCGCAGTCCTCGGCGCTCATCTTGCCCTTGCGCAGGGCGACCATGGTCTCGACCATCTCGTCGAAGCCCTCGTAGTTCTCGGGGTCGATTATCTCGAGGCCCTCAATGTCGAAGCCGCCCTTAGCGGCAGCAGCCTTGACCTCATCGACATTGCCGACGAGGACGGGGGTGAGGAAACCGTCGGCCTTCAGCCTGGCGGCGCTCTCGAGAATGCGGGCGTCCGTGCCCTCGGTGTAGACTATCTTGCGGGGATTCTTTTTGAGTATTTCAACAAGGTTCTCAAACATTATGCAACAGCCTCCATATTGATTTGGCGGACGCGCCGCCTCATTCAGACAATCAATTCTACCACCCTGTCCGACGCTTTTCAAGTCCCGACAGGGTCTTTACAAGGGGGCAAAGGGCAGTTATAATACTATTTGTAATCAAACATTGAATTTTGGGGCGGAGGTAACACATGCCAAGAACATTCAGCGAGGCGATGAGTGCGCTGCGTCGTGAGCAGGGACTCAGCCAGCGCAAGGCCGCCTCCGAGCTGCACATCAGCCAGGCGCTGCTCAGCCACTACGAAAACGGCGCGCGTGAGCCGGGACTCGAATTCGTGGTCCGGGCCTGCGACTACTACGGAGTTTCGGCGGACTACCTGCTCGGCAGGACCGACGAGCCCGGCGGGGCCGCGCTCACAGAGCGGCTGCGCAGTCTCTCGAAGGAGCTGCGCGCCATGGCAGACAGCGTTGAAAGCATAGCGGAGGACGGCAAGATATGAGACAGGACCACATCAGGAATTTTTCGATAATAGCGCACATTGACCACGGCAAATCCACCCTCTCGGACAGGCTCATAGAGCTCTGCGGCGCGGTAGAAAGCCGCGAGATGGAGAGCCAGATACTAGACAATATGGACCTTGAACGCGAGCGCGGCATCACGATAAAGGCCCGCGCCGTGGGTCTCTCCTACAAGGCCGCCGACGGCGAGGAGTATACGCTCAACCTCATCGACACCCCGGGACACGTGGACTTCAACTATGAGGTCAGCCGCTCGCTCGCGGCCTGCGAGGGTGCGCTGCTGGTAGTGGACGCCTCCCAGGGCGTCGAGGCCCAGACCCTGGCGAACACCTACCTCGCCATGAACCACGACCTCGAGATACTGCCCGTCATCAACAAGATAGACCTCCCCGCCGCCGACCCGGAGCGGACGAAGACGGAAATCGAGGACATCATCGGCATCCCGGCCATGGACGCGCCGGAAATCTCGGCCAAAAACGGCATCAATATCCCCGCTGTGCTCGAGGAGATCGTAAACGGCGTGCCCGCGCCGAAGGGCGACCCTGACGCGCCGCTCAAGGCTCTGGTCTTTGACAGCCAGTACGACTCCTTCCGCGGCGTCATCGTGCTCATGCGCATCATGGACGGACGCGTGCGCAAGGACATGGAGATAAAGCTCATGGCCACGGGCGCTGTGTACAAGGTCGTCGAGGTGGGACACCTGCGTCCCACGCGGCTCGAGCCCTGCGAGGAGCTCTCCGCCGGCGACGTCGGCTACCTCACTGCCAGCATCAAGAACGTCGCGGACACGCAGGTGGGCGACACGGTGACGGAGGCCGCGCGCCCCGCTGCTGAGCCCCTGCCCGGCTACGCGCCCGCAAGGCCGATGGTCTACTGCGGCATCTACACCGAGGACGGCTCCAAGTACCCCGACCTGCGCGACGCCCTGGACAAGCTCAAGCTCAACGACGCCTCGCTCTCCTACGAGCCGGAGAGCTCCGTAGCGCTGGGCTTCGGCTTCCGCTGCGGCTTCCTAGGTATGCTGCACATGGAGGTCATCCAGGAGAGGCTCGAGCGCGAGTTCGACCTCGACCTCGTGACCACCCTGCCCTCGGTCATCTACGAGGTGCGCAAGACAGACGGAACGCTGGTGCGCGTGGATAACCCGCACAACTACCCGGACCCCACCTCCATAGAGGAGGCCAGCGAGCCCTATGTGAATGTGACCATCATCACGCCTCAGGAGTTTGTGGGCAACATCATGCCGCTCTGCCAGGACAGGCGCGGCGAGTACAAGAACATGCAGTACCTCGACTCGAGGCTTGTCGAGCTGCACTATCTCATGCCGCTCAACGAGATAATCTACGACTTTTTCGACACGCTCAAGGCCCGCACGAAGGGCTATGCCTCCCTCGACTACGAGCTGGCCGACTACAGGCCCTCGGAGCTGGTTAAAGTGGACATGCTCTTAAACGGCGAGCAGGTTGACGCACTGAGCTTCATCGCGCACAAGGACAAGGCCTATCCCCGGGCCCGCAAGCTCTGCGAGAAGCTCAAGGAGAATATCCCGCGCCAGCTCTTCGAGATACCTGTGCAGGCCGCGATAGGCGGCAAGATAATCGCGCGCGAGACCGTCAAGGCTCTGCGCAAGGACGTCCTCGCCAAGTGCTACGGCGGCGACATCACGAGAAAGAAAAAACTGCTCGAGAAGCAGAAGGAGGGCAAGAAGAAGATGCGCCAGCTCGGCACGGTCCAGATACCGACCGAGGCTTTCCTCGCCGTGCTCAAGCTGGACGAGTGAGAAGGGAGGCACACATTGAAGATAACATTCCTCGGCGCCGCGCATGAGGTCACGGGCAGCTGCACGCTCGTGGAGGTCGGCAAGACGCGCTTCATCGTGGACTGCGGCATGGAGCAGGGCCGCGATATGTTCGTGAACCAGACCCTGCCGGTCTCTCCCTCGGAGGTGGACTTCGCGCTGCTGACACACGCGCACATAGACCACTCGGGCAATCTGCCGCTGCTGGCGAAAAACGGCTTCTCCGGCCCGGTGTACGCGACGGCGGCGACCTGCTCGCTGGTGGACATCATGCTGCGCGACTCGGCGCACATCCAGATGAGCGAGGCCGAGTACAAGACCCGCAAGGCCAAGCGCGCCGGCGAACCGCCCGTGGAGCCCATCTACGACATCAATGACGTCGAGGCGCTGGTAAAACACCTGCGCCCCTGCGCCTACGGCGAGCCCATACACGTCGCGGAGGGCATTGCCATCCGCTTTACGGACATAGGCCATCTCCTGGGCTCGGCCTGCATCGAGGTCTGGCTGACCGAGGGCGAGATCACGAAGAAGATAGTCTTTTCCGGCGACGTGGGCAACACCAACCAGCCCATACTGCGCGACCCGGGCGTAGTGCCCGAGGCCGATTACGTCGTCATCGAGTCCACCTACGGCGACCGGACTCACGGCGCGGAGCGGCCCGACTACATCGGTATGCTCTCGCAGATGATACAGCGCACGCTCGACCGCGGCGGCAACGTAGTCATCCCGGCATTTGCCGTGGGCCGGACACAGGAGATGCTGTATTTCATCCGCGAGATAAAGGAAAAGGGGCTCGTGCACGGGCACGACGGCTTCAAGGTCTACGTGGACAGCCCTCTGGCCGTGGAGGCCACCAGCGTATTTCTGCAGTGCGACACCAGCTTTCTGGACGATGAGGCACGCGCGCTGCTGAACCGCGGCATAAACCCTCTGGTCTTTGACGGGCTGGAAGTCTCGGTAAGCTCGGAGGAATCCAAGGCGATCAACGAAAACCGGGAGCCGAAGGTCATCATCTCGGCCTCCGGCATGTGCGACGCGGGCCGCATCCGGCACCACCTCAAGCACAACCTCTGGCGGCCGGAGAGCCTGGTGCTTTTCGTCGGCTATCAGTCCGAGGGCACGCTGGGGCGCATGCTTTACGACGGCGCCAAGGAGGTCAAGCTCTTCGGCGAGGAGATAGCGGTGCAGGCCGAGATAAGCTGGCTGCCCGGCGTCTCCGGTCACGCAGACAAGAACGGACTTTTGAGCTGGATATCCGGTTTTGAGAAGAAGCCGGCCAAGGTGTTCGTGAATCACGGCGATGACGACGCCTGCACGGAGTTCACCCGCTGCCTGACGGAGGAGCACGGCTTCGACGCCTTTGCCCCGTACAGCGGCACGTCGTACGACCTAGCCGCGGGCGAGTTCGTGACGGTGACCGAAGGCGTGCCTGTGCCGAAGAAGCAGGCTGCTCCGGAGCGCAAGCCCATGAACAAGCACTTTGCCGCGCTCATTGCCGCGGCGGAGGCCCTGCTGCGCGCCGTCAGGGGCGCTGAGGGCCGTCCGAACAAGGAGCTTAAAAAGTGGACCGAGCGCATCGAAGCGCTCACTCGCGATATAACGAATTGATATTTCGCGCTGCGCGTGAATAATGGTTTTGCCCGCCTTTGAAAAGGCGGGCAAAACTTTATGGCCTGGGAAGTTTAATTCAGGAAGCCTCCGGCGATAATAGCGTCGGAGGTACATAGGATGAAAACTCAACTGCTCAAAAAATGGGAAATATCGATGCTGCTCGCGCTCTGCATAACGCTCTGCGCCGGGACCTGGGCCAGCGCGCGCAGCAAGGCGCTCTCCGACGCGCTCGTGCGGCTCCACGTCATCGCCGTCTCCGACGAGGCCGAGGAACAGGAGATAAAGCTCCGAGTGCGCGACAGCGTGCTCGCCTACCTTGAGCCCCGGCTCGAGGGCGCAGACGACGCCGCAGCGGCGCGCGAGCTCATAAGCGCCGAGCTTGACGGCATCAAAGCCGCCGCCGAGACCGCCGCAGAGGGCCGCGAGGTCAGCGTAACGCTCAGCCGGGAGTACTACCCCACCCGGGACTACGGCAGCTTTGCCCTGCCCGCCGGCAGCTACGAGTCCCTGCGCGTAGTCCTCGGCGAGGGCGAGGGCCACAACTGGTGGTGCGTCGTCTTTCCGCCGCTCTGCCTCTCCGCCGCAGAAGCGGAAAACGCCCTCGAGACCCTCGGAGGCGACAGTGCGCAGCTGCTCTCCGGCGAGGGTGAGGGCGTGGTGTTCAAGTTCCGCCTGCTCGAGCTCTGGGGCGAGCTCATGGAGTACCTGGGTATAGATTAAAGCTCCTCCGCACGGACGGAAAATATCGTATGCGGCATATCCATGCCGTAATAGTGCTTCGTGAGCGCGCCGCGCGGTGTCATACCGTTGCGGCGTGCCACGTTTTCAGAGGCCGTGTTTCCGACCCGGATGATGGAAAACACCTCCGGCACACCGAGCTTCTCAAAGGCATAGTCCCTGCAGGCGACGGCGGCCTCCGAGGCGTAGCCCTTGTGCCAGTGATCCCTGCGGAAGATGTAGCCCACCTCTACAACCTCGCCGAACTCAGCCGCGTCCTGCATCGTCAGACCGCACTGGCCGATGAGCTCACCGCTCTCCTTGAGAATGACCGCCCAGAGACCGAAGCCGTATTTCTCGTAGCGGTTCAGCTGGTTTTGCAGCCAGGCGTGTGACTCGGCCTCGGAAAAGGCATGTTCGTACGCATACATTGTCTCCGCGTCCCTGAGCATCAGGCAGAGCGCGTCGTAGTCGTCCGGCGTAAACTCGCGCAGGCTCAGTCTTGTAGTTTCAATAAGCGTCTTCATGATGAATAGTCCTCCGTGCCGGTCGCGGGACCGCCCGTCCATATGCCGTGGTCCTCCAGCAGGCGCTCCTCCGTGACCATAAAATAGTCGTTCCAGCTCTCCGTACCCGGTTCACCGTGCTGGTCGCACCAGGTGATATCCACGTAGTAGCTGCCATCCTCAAGGTAAACAAGATTCCAGCCGTGCTCCTCGCCGTTCCAGCTGGCGTAGCCGCTTATGGCAGAGCAGCGCAGGTTTGCCTTTTCGCAGAGCCAGAGCATCGTATTCGTGTAACCCATGCAGATCGCCCTGCCCTCGATGAGTGCGCCGTAGGGCGTCTCGTTGAGCGTATCCTCGTGCAGCTCGTAGTCGTACTCGGCGCAGAGCGAGAGCACGTAGCCAAGGTAGCGGTACTGGTCGTAGGCCGAAAGACCCTCGGGCATGGACTCGACTATGTAATCTCCCACCGCGTCCAGGTATTCCAGCTCCTCGTCGGAGACGTCTATCTCACCCTTGTACGCGTCCGCGCTGTCAAAGGGCTGCGTGGCCTTGGAAAGCTCGTCGCGCCGTACTCGCTCTATCGCCGATACGGCCTGGGAGACTATCCTGCTAAACTCGCTCTCAGCCCTGTCACGGGCGCTGACATTCTCCACCCCGCCGCAGGCCGAAAGCAGGAGGAAACAGAGGGCCAGGGCTGCGGAAACAGCCTTTTTCACAGCTCCACCCCCGCTATATCCAGTATAATGGTCTGCGCCATGAGCAGCCCTGCCGACGCCGGCACCCAGACTGTGGAGCCGGGCACGCTCCTGCGCCCCGGCGGCGGCGCGTCGGGCTGTGAGGGCGGAGTTCTCCTCGGCCAGTGCTTCCTGCAGTTTCTGGTAGCGCTGGGTGCGGAACAGCTTGCGGAAAATGCGGCTGCGCTCCTCGGTGGAAGCGTTGAGCAGCCGGGTGAACTGCCCCTGGGCGATCATGGCGATCTGGGAGAACTGGTTGTAATCCAGCCCGATGATGTCTACCACGGCGGCGGTGACGTCCTTGGCCCGGGTGACGGGCGGGCGGCCGTCGGCGTAGGTGAGGCAGGCGTCGGCCTTTTCGGTGGTGAAGCCCTCGCCCCGGGCTTTCGGGCGGAGGTA
>OLZO01000550.1_pt1 | contig 18858 bp, 21 predicted proteins | sample 1644431 | NCBI WGS metagenome assembly OLZO01 (sample SAMEA103958145, study PRJEB25191) | human gut metagenome | biome: human-associated habitat [ENVO:00009003]; feature: intestine environment [ENVO:2100002]; material: feces | place: Germany | collected 2013/2015
ATCGCGGTCCTTTTTCTATCTGCGCATACGATGGCAAAGGGCCCGGACGCGGCAGCGTCCAGGCCCTTGTTTTTTCAGTTTTTAACCCGTCGCCGTTTAAATATCCGGCTGCGGAACAAAATGAGGTTCATCACCGCGAAGAATACGACGAGAATGATGAGCGTGAGCACAGGCTTTACCGGCGCCAAGGTAGCCAGCAGCATCATCGGGAAGCCGAAGACTATGGCCGGGAAGTTCTGATAAACCAGATTGTCCATGGCCGGGGATTTGAAATCACCGTCTATCTCACGCAGGAGGATGACGCCGGTGCTGGCTGTGCCGGTCAGCATGCCGTACATGGCGAGGAACTGCTCCTCATGGTATTCAGGGAACAGGGACTTCGCCACTAAGGCGTTGTATACATAGGTTATCACCAGGCCCACGACGCCCATGATGATTATGATTCCCCAGTAGTCCTTGAGCACGCTGAAGCGTATCGCCGCGATGCCGGCAACGACCATTATGTCGAAGAAGAAGTTGCTCGCGCGGGTCATGAGGAAGCTGTTCGTATACTCCTTTTTGATGACGCCCTTCTTCTTGAGCCAGCCCATCACCAGCTTTACCAGCGTGGCCGTCAGCACGCCGAGCAGGAAGTTGAAGCCGAAGATGACCGACTTCATGTTGGGCAGCAGCGCGCCCAGCGCACCCATCAGCAGGTAGGCCAGCATATACGCCACGGCGATGAGCGCGATCTGTATGGTGAGCTTGTCTATGCTCTCCTGCATGGGTATCTCGTCGTCGGACTGTATATCCTCGGAGCGCAGTGCCTTTTCCTCTTTGTGCAAGACCTTTATGCGGCCGAGCTTTTTCTGGATGTTCAGGTGGATGACGCCGCCTATGCTGGCGCTCAGAAAGCCCAGAGCCGCGATGGTGAGGCCGAAGCTCTTGCCGCCCTCGAAGCCGAAGTCGTTTTCAAATATCCCGCCGTAGTTGAGCGCCTGGCCGGTACCCTGGCCGTAGCCGAAGGGCAGCAGTATCCCCGCCGCCGGGAAGAAGTCCGTGACGATGAGCGCGGCGACTATGGATATAGCAAGGCCGAAAATGCCCTGAAGCAGGTAGGTCGAAACCGTGGTCACGCCCGTGTTGAATATCTCCACGGTACGTTTCTTGGTCAGCTTCGTCTTGGAGGGCTTGAAGGCCGAGGCGATGAAGCCCAGGGCCAGGGTGTGGTATGTGATGATTTCGAGCGTATTTATGCCGTCCCCGCCGAAGAACTCGGTCTCAAACATGTTGACACCGGTGGCGAGCTTGTACAGCCCGGCTACAACTATCAATATTCCGCCGCCCAGCACGGAGGTGGGTATCAGCGACGCCTGAAGAAAATGGATGGATTTCTTCAAAACGTTTGCGGCCAGCAGACTGACCAGCAGCACCGCGGCCAGATTGAAGCCGCTCCATACACTAAAGTCCCAGAAATTTTCCATTTTCATCACCTTTGCTGATATTTTTATGGCGGTAATAGATGTTCACGTATTTCAGCGCGTTGAATCTCTTGCCGCCTTTAAGCTGATACAGCTTTTCTCCGTGATAGATATTGAGCTTGTTCCGACCGAGTACCGAGAGCGCCTCGAGTTCTGAGAAAGGGAGGGTGAGCGCGTCTTCGTCTCCCTCGTCTATCACTATCCTGTCGCCGTAGAGGCTGATGGAGGCCTCCTCGCGCAGCGGCTGCTTGCGCTTGTACAAAATGACCTCGGAGAGCCTAGCACTGTCGCGATACATGGGCTCGCTGAGATATTTGTCAAGGTCCAGGGCGCGGACGAAGTCCTCCTGGTAGTCGTACCAGCCGGCGACAAACTCGAAGGGAAAGTCGAAGCCCACGCCGGTGAGGCGCTTGTCTGCGCCGTAGTTTATCTTTCTGTGGCAGCGCAGGCACTCTATCTCGTTGCCATGGCTCTCGAACTCGGAGAGCCCGCACCAGGGGCAGACGTACATGGCCCGCTCCAGATATTCGGCGCGGTGGTCGGATTCGAAAACACCGTCCGCTATGCCCTCGTCCACCGCGAGGCCGCTCTCAATGAGTGAAAAGAGCTCCGTTTTGGACATCGCCGCGTATTCCTCGGGCTCTATGACGCGGGAGACGTAGGCGCGCATTTTGCCGCGCCTAACTACGTCGCTCCAACGCGGGTGTACGCCGTAGCCGCCCTCGATGCGGTAGAGCGCTATCGGCAGCTTTATCATCTTCGCGAGCGAGGCGATGGCCGGGTTCATATAGCCGGTGCGTCCGCTGTATGTACGGTTGCCCTCGGGGGCGATGGCGATGGTGCCGCCCTCCTTCGCAACACGGATGCAGGTCTTGACCGCCGAGACGTCGGAGGTCTGCTTTTTTATGGGAATCGGCGCCACCAGCCAGCGCAGAAGCGTGGATATCCAACCGTTTGAAAAGAGGTCCTCGCTTGCCACGTAGTACACCGGGCCGCGGAAGCCCATGCCGACAAAAAACTGGTCGAAGGCCGTCTGGTGGTTCATCAGTATCAGGTAGGGCCTGTCGCCCTGCTCCTTGAAACGTTCAACTTTTATGTTATATTTCAGCCTCGTATAAGGATACATCACCGCATATGCGATATTTCGCACAATGCGGTGACGGTACTTCATCCATGTTCTTTTGCTGCTGCCTGCTCTCTCCATTGCGTTCTCACACCCCCAAACTCCAATCACCGGAGTGTCACGGATTTAACTCACCGTGTTGTCCGTTATTTTTTAATATAATATCACACTAGTGCGAGCGATTACAAGAGAAAGGAAAAATATCATTTGTAGGTCTAGGTCTTTTTCATTTAATTTTGTGCAGCGTTGTGGTAAAATGGGCTCGCAAAGGAGGCAAATCGCATGAAAGAACGAATTGAAATAATAGAGGGCGATATCACGCGCTCGCACGTGGATGCCATTGCGAACGCGGCGAACACCTCGCTGCTCGGCGGCGGCGGAGTGGACGGAGCCATCCACCGCGCCGCGGGTCCGGAGCTGCTGGCTGAGTGCCGCACGCTGCACGGCTGTGAGACCGGCAAGGCCAAGATAACGAAGGGATATAAGCTGCCCGCCAAGTACGTCCTGCACACTCCCGGCCCCGTCTGGCACGGCGGCAATCACGGCGAGAGCGAGCTGCTCGCGGGCTGCTACCGCTCCTGCCTCGACCTCGCGGCGCAGTACGGCTGCAAGACCGTGGACTTCCCGTCCATAAGCACCGGCGTCTACGGCTACCCCGTGGACAAGGCCGCCGCAGTTGCGCTGCGCGCCATACTCGAGAGTCTTGAGGCCCACCCTGAGATAGAGCGCGTGCGCATGGTCTGCTTCGACTCCCGCACCAGGGCCGCCTACGAGACTGCCCTTGCCGCGCTGTGAGCCGCAGACTCAGCTACACCGTCCCTCCCGAGTTCGACGGGCGGCGCATACGCAGTATACTGCAGGGCCAGCTCGGCCTCTCCGCGGGCCTGGTGACGAGGCTGCGCCACCGCGAGGGCGCGGTGCTGCTCAACGGCCGGCCCGCCAAGACGCTCGACCCCGTCCGCACGGGCGACGTGCTCAGCGTTGAGGTCGGGGACGAGAAAAAGGGCGCCTTCGCGCCCTCCGGGCCCCGTCTTGCCGTGCTCTGGGAGGACGAGGACATACTTATTATAAACAAGCCCGCCGATATGGCGGTGCACGGCCGCTCCGAACACGGGGAGCCCACCGTCGGCTCCGCCGTCGCGGCCTATCTCGGCACCGCCGCGCCCTTCCACCCCGTGAACAGGCTGGACCGGGGCACGACGGGCGTGATGTGCGCCGCCAAGACCGGATACATGCACGACCGGCTGCGCCGTCTGCTGCACACGGAGGGGCTGCGGCGCGAGTATCTCGCCATAACGGTCGGCGCGCCGGAGCCCGCCTCGGGCGTCATCGACCTGCCCATAGGCCGGCGCGGGGAGGAAAAGCGCTTCTGCGTCCGGCCTGACGGTGCGCCGTCTGTGACCGCGTACGAGACTCTTGCCTCAGACGGCGCTCTGGCGCTGCTCCGGCTCCGGCCGGAGACGGGCAGGACGCACCAGATACGTGTCCACCTCTCCGCCATAGGCTGCCCAATACTCGGCGACCGGCTCTACGGCCGCGTGAGCGCCGAGATAGCCCGGACCGCGCTGCACTCGTCGCGGCTCACGCTCATCCACCCGCTGACCGGCGAGACGGTAAGCGCCGAGGCGCCGCTGCCCGAGGATATGCGTGCCGTTCTCGACGCCCACGCGCTCTTAGTGGGGGAGGAACAAACGCGGCGTCAGGCGTAGCGCTGAGCGCCGTCGGGCGTGACATAGTAGACGCGCGCAAGACCGCGTATGGCTCCGGAGAGCTCCGAGAGGTCGCTGTCTGTGCCCTCGGGTATCGCGACGGCCCGGATGGCGATGTCCGTTTCAAAGCCGGCGCTCACCGCCGTGTGCGGTATCTGCGTGCCTATGATGACCTCCAGCGTCTCCGAGAGCGCCGAAATGTCCGTGACACTGCCCAGCTCCACTCCGTCCACGCTGACCGCCCAGGCCTTGTCCACGCCCTCCGCAGAGTAGAGTATCGCCTCCGTCAGCTCCGCGACTTCACCGTGCGCCGGCAGAAGCGAGAGCCGGGCCTCCGTTTCAAGCTCCGGCAACGCAGTCTCAGTGCGCGAGACCTCCTCGGCCGCTGCGTACGCCGCACGCTGTGCGTTCTCCAGGTCCTGCCGCGTCCAGCTGCCCTCGAGCGGCTGTCCGTCCACGCTCACACTGTACACCAGCCTCAGGTTAGCCGCCGCCACAAGCCCCAGTGCGCCGAGCAGCAGCAAGGCCTTTTTCAGCTGCATATGAATCACCTCACCAGTTAACATAACACATTCAAAACCGGAGTCAATACCTTCGGCAAAAGCTCCCAAAAGCAGAGCGTTTTCTCACGGCCTGTCCGCATAGACTGCTCATGAGAGGAGCGTGAAGGCATGGGCTACGAGGACAAGACGGCCGCGGCCGCGAAGCCGCACCGCATAGTTTTGGATGAGCGCGCGAGGCTCTCGGTCACGGGGGTCAGCGACGTGCTGAGCTTTGACGAGGACAGGATAGTCATGCACACGGTGAAGGGAGAGCTGACCGTGGTGGGGGAGGGGCTGCACATAGGCAAGCTCAGCCTCGACACGGGGGAGCTGTGCGTTGAGGGAAAGGTGAGCGACCTCAGCTATGAGGAGGCCTCCCCGGCGGGCGGCTTCTGGAGCCGGCTGTTCGGCTGAGCCGATGGAAATGCCGGTGTACGCCCAGGCCGTGCAGGCGGGCCTGGCCCTCCTGCTGGGCGTCGGGCTGGGAATTATTTACGACGCGTTCAAGGCGCTGCGGCTGAGCGCGGGGAGCGGGAAGGCCCGCCGGGCGCTGACCGCGACGGCAGATGTGCTGTTCTGCGCTGTCATGGCGTTCGCGCTCTTCAGCTTCGGGCTCGGCCCGGGCGAGGGGAGCCTGAGGGCCTTTATGCTCTGCTGCACGGGCTGCGGCTGGGGCCTCTACGCGCTCACGCTGTCGCCTCTGGCGCTGCGTTTTTTCAGTTTTGTTGTCAAATGGCTGTGTAAAGCGGCCGCACCGGGGCTCAGGTGCTTGTCAAAACTCCAAAAAAACAAATTTTTTCAAAAAAATATCTTCCCAAAATTTCGCACAAGGTTTACAATGATGAAAAACCGCCGAGGGCCGTCCCGCCGCGGCGGAATAAGCCCCGAAGGGGGTGGCCGCCTTGAAGAACGCAAGGGCAGGTATAGTTACTCTGCTGATAGTGGCGGCGCTTTCGCTGTACGCGCTGGCGAGCCTGGCCTCGACGAAGGCGGAAGCAGCGGAGTACGAAGCCTATCGGGACGAACTCCTCGCCGAGGCCGGCGCGCTTGAGAGCGAGAACGCGCGCCTCACGGCACAGGCGTCCTCCGAGACGGAGGAAGAGACAATAGAGCGCATGGCCCGGGAGCGGCTGGGGCTCGGCTGTACAGGCGGGGAAAATTCAGAGGGAAGCACCAGCAATTAAATACAGGGGGATAAAGAGCACATATGCAGCTTCAGGTGGGAATGGTAATCGAGGGCAAGGTCACTGGCATAACCAAGTTCGGCGCGTTTGTGGCCCTGCCGGAAGGCAAAAGCGGACTGGTACACATTTCGGAGATCGCGAATACCTTTGTGAATGACGTGCACGACTATGTCCAGGACGGGCAGACGGTGAAGGTCAAGATCATCGGCATCGGCGACGACGGGAAGATCAACCTGTCCATCAAGAAAGCGGAGGACCCTGCGCCGCAGCAGCGGCAGGACAGGCGTCCGCCCAGACCGGCGGCATCGGCGCAGCAGCCCAGGCAGTACGGCGGGCCTCGCCAGGCCGTGCCCCGCGCGAACGGGCCCACCGGAGACGTGAGCTTTGAGGATAAGCTCAAGCAGTTCATGCAGGAGTCGGACAGCCGCATGGCGGATAACAAGATGTATTCCGACCATCGCACCTCCCGCAGGAGAAGATAAGCGAAAGGCGGAGCGAGAGCTCCGCCTCTTTTTATGCGCGCGGCGTGTTGACAAGGCCGCACAAATGGGGTAAAATACTAAAGCTCTGAGCCCCCGTACCTCACCAGGATAGAGGGTCCGCCTCCTAAGCGGCAGTTCGTTCGAATCCGGCTGGAGCCGAAAATTGAATATTTTTTGTATAAGTCTCAGTAGCTCAGTTGGATAGAGCACGCGCCTCCTAAGCGCGGGGTCGGAGGTTCAAGTCCTCTCTGGGACGCCAAAAACACCGCTGCAAGCCGTTTTTCGCCGGTTTGCAGCGTTTATTTTTTCTTCTCCCGGATTTTTCGTTCCAATAAAGCCGGGAGAATTTTATGCGCTGCAAATGTATATCCTGCTAAGAAGAAACGAACGATTTCCACGTTCCTGCTAAGAAAAATCCTATCTTTGCTAATTGGAATTTTCGGACCTACCTGCCGCCCGGTGCCGCCGAGAGCAGCGCAGCCAGGGTGTTTGCCAGTTCCGGTGACTGCCGGAGCTGTTCCACCAGGGCCTCCAGATCGAGCGTCGCCGGTGCCGGTTCCTTCGGCTCCTCCGGGGGACGAACTGCGCGCAGGTTGGGATTTGCGTAGAAGGCGCTCTCGAACTTCTGGGCGTTGATCTTGCGGTCCTCATCCAGGATATGCGCATACACGCTGGTGATCATGTCGATCTCCGCATGGCCCGTGTCACCCTGGGTGGCCTTCAGGTCGCCGTGGTTCAGTTTCAGCTTGTAGGTGGTGCTGGAATGACGGAGGGAATGAAAGACCACTCTGGGCAGCCCTGCCTTTTCCCGCAGCTTCTCAAACTCCTTCAGGATGATGCGGTCCTCGCAGGGGCGCCCATTGGGCAGCGCCACCACCAGGTCAAAATCCTGGTACTCGTCACCGAGAAATCCGCGAAGCTCATCCTGGGCGTTTTTCCATTCCCGCAGGATGTAGGCCAGCGTCTTGGGCAGCCATACCTTGCGGATACTGGAATCGGTCTTGGGCTTTTTCAAGATCACTCTTGTGCTGGTGTTGGGAAACAGCGGCGTAAAGATGTGGTAGACATCCTTCTGCCCCAGCATCTCAATGGCCCGCTTGGAGGCCCGCGCCAGCTCCTTGTCGATGAAAACATAGGCGTTGTCATCGGCAATATCCTCGTCGGAGATGTGGACGTTGTTCCAGGTCAGGCCCAGGATCTCACCCATGCGCAGAGAGCAGGCAAAGGACAGGTTCATCGCCACATAGAGCTTGCTGTCCGTACACTGATCCAAAGCGGTGCGGATCATATCGGCGGTCCAGATGTCCCGCTTCTTGTACTCCGTTTTGGGCAGGATCACATTTTCAAAGGGGTTCTTGGCGATCAGCTCCCACCGTACCGCCTGCTTGAAGGCGCAGCGCAGGAGTTTGATGATCTTCTCGATGGTGGCGTTGGTGACCAGATCCGTCTTTGCGTGATGGGTCCTGGTATTCACTGCCGGGGTTTTCTGCAGGGTCTGGATGTACTTGTCCACCACCCGCGGCGTGACCTCCTGCACCTTCAAATCTCCAATGATGGGGTTGATGTAGTTGGAGATCAGCGAATTCTGGCTGTCGTACATGGACACGCCCCACTTCTTTTCCCCATAGAGAGAAACAAAGTCCAAAAGAAATTCTGCGATGGTCTGGTTGCTGGGCGGAAGGAAGGTCCCCGTGAACTGCTGGTTCTCCACCTCCGCTTTGCGCTTCAATGCGTCCTGGTAAGAGGTGCGGGTCTCCCATTTCTGCCGGGTCTCACCGTTCTCGTCCGTATAGTTGTAGACGATGGAATAATTCTTTTTCCGTTTGATAATCGATGCCATAGCGATACTTCCTTTCTAAGTCATAGGTCGAGCGACTCCAGCCACTCATCGAATGACCGCTTGGAAATCCGTATGGCGTTGCCAATTCGTACGATCTTGAAGTGTCCTTCCTTCACGAGAAGATAAGCGGATGTGCGGCCAATACCCAGGATCTGAGTAATGTCCTCTACCGTATAGGTTCTACGTTCCGGGGACTCCTTCTTCGTACCGTTCCATGCTTGCGACATGGCAGCCCCCTTTCTAAAACAAGAACGGCGCGTAGAAGGAAGGTCATAATTTGCCTATCCTCATTTTAACGCGCCATTCCGGGTTTGTCTGCTGCTAATCGAAAAGTTTACGAACTATCCATAAACTCAAAGCAACAGAATGATTGTAAAAAGAAAGAGGCAGAAAACGGACGGCTGCTGGCACAGCTCCACGGGAATTTCACCCCGGCCCATGCTGATGGGTGCGGCGCACGATGCTTTGCGGGCGTCCAATGCGCGAGTCTCATTATCCTGCCTGCGTATCCTCGCCCACAGGCTGCCACACCTGTTTTACGATCCGGTTTTGTCGCTCACCTGTTTAGCAGGGGTCCCGTCCTGCGGACTTGCAACAGGGTCTTGGCGCACCGGCCGACCGGCTCCACGCAGACAGATCGTATCCGTCTGCCTTATACTGCACCGGAGGCCTCCCGCCGGGCTTTCTTTGTCAAGGAGCTATACAGGGGCACCGCATGGAAAGGGGGACACGCAGCGCTCGGTCCTGGATCAGTTCAGGTCAAAATCCAGGATGGAAATAATCAGCTTTGCTTCCAGCCGACCGCGCAGATCTTCGTCCACCTGGGGACGGGGATAGCCGTCAGGGCCATAGCTCGTCCGTGTAGACAGCGCGGCGATGTAGCCGGAGTAATGTCGGACTACCCGGCTCACCGCTTCAGGGTCTCCTCCGACAGCGGCAGCGATCACCGGGTAAGGGATCAGCGATGCCCGCGTGCACGCAGATTTAGTCATCCGCTTCACCTCCCATCAGCTCCTTCAGCAGCCGATAGGCTTTATGCCTGCGGGTGTTGACCGTCCGGCGGGCCTTATCCATGTACTTGGCGATCTGTTCATCGGTCATCCGCAGGAACCAGTGCATCATAAAGATTTCCCGGTCCTCCTGGGACAGCCCCAGAAGCGCCTCGGCCAGCCGGTCATCCTCGATCAGGATCACAGCCCCTCCCACAGGGAAGGTCGTGTACTCCCACGAGTAGCGGTCATAAACCGCAAGCTGGGCCATTTCGGCCTCGGACAGCTCCTCCAAAGACGCGAAACGCTTCTGGCGTCGGCTGATCTGGCGATAGCCGTTGCACGCCTCGCATTTCAGCACCTTCTTGCAGTAGCTGTCAAAGGCGTACTGCTTGTGCTCGTAGTGGCGGTCAGGTTTCAAGTTCTCACCTCCCTTCGTGCCGGGAGGCAGTTCTTTTCTTCCCCTTTCGCTCACTACTCGTTCACGAGTGGTCCGGTTTGGCCGGTTTTCGGGATCTATCTGAAAAAATTTTTTGCCGCTCATACTTGGCTCCTTTCGTTTCGTTCGGGTTGATAGGCCGGAACGAAACGGGGCGGGGAGCGGCAGCCCACGCCCAGGCACTCAAAGAGACGGGGTTTGCGAAATATGAGCCACAGTATATAAAAAGCGAGCCACGACTCACTTTCATGAGCGTGGCTCGCTGTTGCGTTATTGGTATATTTTTCGTAGTGGCATGGGCGTCCGCCGTACAAACGGTAAACCCCGCCTTATTTTGACCTCCTTTGTGTTGGCACTCTCATCCATATCTCCCTTTACTCCGAAATATGAGTTATAACTCACTTTACATGAGTTCTATGGTTATTTATATGAGCGGAAGCACACCCTACAATGATGTAGAGGTGATGTGCAGTGAACAATCCGCTGGATCTATTTGCATGGAAGGTGCGGTCAGAACGGAAGCGGCAGCATCTGACGCAGAAGCAGTTGGCTGAACGCCTCGGTATGAACCCCCGCACGATCATAGATTTGGAGACCTGCCAGAGTAATCCGAAATTTGAAACGGTGGTCCTTGTCGCCAAAGAATTGAATATCAGCGTGGACGCCGCCATCTTCCCGGAAATGGTAAATCAGACAGTCTCGAAAACAGTCGTGGACTTCTTTGCCGGGAAAAGCGAAGCAGAGATTGAAAAATTTATCGCGCTCTGCAAACAGGCGGAAGCCTTCCAGAAAGACGAGTAACGCGGTCGGGTTCGATGTGCCCGGCCGCGTTACTGTTTCACCCGTTTGCTATGCGGGCAGATTATTCATTTTTTGTTTTATAGGCATCGCGCAGATGCTCGAAGGACTCCTGGCTGATGACGTGCTCCATTCGGCAGGCGTCCCGCTCCGCCGTTTCCGGGTCTACGCCGGCTTCAATCAGCCGGTCGGTGAAAAAGCGGTGCTTTTCGTAGATCTGCTCCGCCACTTCCCGCCCCACATCGGTCAGATGCAGGAAATAGTCGCTGTCCATCGTCAGGAAGCCCCCGTCCCGCAGGGTCACCACCGCATGGCACACGCTGGGCTTTGTGACCTCCAGGTGCCGGGCGACATCCACGGAGCGCACCATGCCCATCTTCTTATGGAGAACAAGGATAGCCTCCAGATAGTCCTCCCCGGACGCATGAAGTTTCATCAGTACCTCCTTATTACGAATTAAACGCTTAACTTCCAATTTGCAGAAGCTGTCTGCAAATCGACCAGTCTACGATATAGGCCATTTTCTTTCATAAGTTCTTCGTGAGTTCCGTTTTCGGCTACAATACCATCTGACAATACAACGATGTTATCAGCAGACTCCACCGTCCTCATTCTGTGAGCGATTATAAGAACCGTCTTGCCTTTTACCAGCCTGGATATTGCGTTTTGAATTTCAGTTTCGTTATCTACATCAAGAGAAGCAGTAGCTTCATCCAGAAGAATAACAGGAGCGTCTTTCAAAAGAGCGCGTGCGATAGAAAGGCGCTGGCACTCACCGCCAGATAGTGTTGAACCATTTTCTCCGATTACCGTCTGATAGCCGTCCGGCAATTTTGAAATAAATTCATCACACTGCGCTGCTTTAGCTGCGGCAACCACTTCCTCGTCCGTTGCGTCCTTTTTACCGACACGAATATTTTCCATGATGGTGTTATTAAACAGCACAACATCTTGAAAAACGATAGAAAAGTTTTTCATCAACATGGTTGAATTTAGCGGAGCAATATCGGTTCCGCCCAACAGTATTCTTCCTCCGTCCAGAGGATAAAATTTGGCTGCCAGTTTTGCGACTGTACTTTTGCCGCCGCCGGACGGGCCAACCAATGCTGTGACCTGTCCCTGTTTTGCAGTAAACGAAACATCCCTCAGTACCGGTTTGCCCTTTTCGTAAGAAAACTGGACATGATCGAATGTAATATCGTACCCGTTTGTATGGATATTCTTCTCGCCGGTTTCTTCCGGGTATTCCTCTATTTCTTTCAAGCGGTTTACCTGAAGCTGTACAGAAAACAGCTCCGCCATATTTGACATCGCCCCGGAAAGTGGATCGTAGAGGCGTGAGGCAGCAATCAAAAACAGGATATAGGTAAACAGAGAGGTATCTCCACTTACCACAAGACTATTACCTACTACAATCACCGTTGCCAAACCGAGCCGTAAAAACATCTGGCCGGTTGTCAGCAGACTTGCCGTTGTCATTTCGGATGAAATCTGTGCTTTTTCCGCAGCATCCATCTTTGCGTCCAATTTGCGAAGATAATCTTCTTCCTGATTGCAAGCCTTTATATCCTGTACGGTTTCCAAGCACTCCTGAATGCCTTCTGCAAGCTCCAGTCTTGCGTTCATGTGCTTTTTGCTGAGTTTTTCCTGCCATTTCCGTGACAGAATAACGATTGCAAATGAAATCGGGGCTACCCAGAGAAGAGCCAGGCCCATTTGCCAGTTGAAAATCAGCAAACCGATACAAACAATCCCCGTAGAGATAACTGCTCCAAAGAATTGCGGAACCGTATGGGAAAATGCGTGCTCAAAGTTTGCACAGTCTCCCATAATAGTGCTTGTCAGGTCAGCAAGATCACGCTGGTGGAAGAAGGTCAGCGGAAGGGTGCGCAATTTTTCCGCAAGACCGATACGCCTCCTTGCGCTTTCGTCATACGTTCCGAGATATGCTGCGGTGTACTGGCAATAATGAAAAATAAAAACAACAGCTAAAATCACAATTCCAATCACAGTGTAAACGGCGGCACTGATCTCTGGCGCACTCGCTCCCAAAACAGGCGCAAGAAGCTGATTGAGGACGATAGCCAGAAGAATAACAGGAAACATAAGGCTGATATTGGCCAGCACCGAATAAACGATCCCTTTTATCAGGTCTTTTGCACCCTGATCGCTTAACGCATACTTCTTTTTTAACGCCTTAATCATGCTGCTCATCCTCCTTTCCGACCTTCCAGGCAATCGAGGTTTGGTAATCCTTCCACATAGAAGAATAAATACCATTTAAGGCTACCAATTCTTCATGCGTACCTCTTTCTGCAATCTGCCCCTCCTTGAACACCAGGATAAGGTCTGCGTCTTGTATCGTAGAGAGCCGGTGGGCAATCATCAGAACCGTTTTGTTTTGGGTCAGCCGCTCAAAAGCGAGCTGTATCTGATGTTCATTTTCGGCATCTGCAAATGCTGTGGCTTCATCCAGTACAATAATAGGGGCGTCTTTTAAGATTGCCCTTGCAAGAGCAATCCTTTGATTTTCGCCTCCTGAGAGATATGTGCCTCCTGTTCCAACGAGCGTATCAAGCCCATCCGGGAGCCGGTCAATAATGTCCTTGCATTGTGCTTCATCGGCTGCTTTCAGGACTTCTTCTCTGGTCGCGTCCGGGCGGGCCGCCTTAATATTATTCAGCAAGGTGTCCTTGAACAAACGGGTATTCTGAAATACGAAAGCAACTCTTTTCATCAGTTCCTGCTTCTCGATATTGCGTACATCCACGCCGCCAATCGTAACAGAACCTGATTGAACATCATAAAATCGGGGAATGAGGCTTGCCGCTGTACTTTTACCACTGCCAGAGGCACCAACGAGCGCCACTGTTTTTCCTGTCGGAACCTCAAAGCTGATATGGTCTAAGGCCTTCTCTTTGGCACCTGGATAGGCGAAGGAAACATCCGAAAACACAATCGAAGCGTCTGCCAGGATCAGGGGCTGTTCCGGCTCCTTCAATGGCTGTTCCTGCAAAATTTCATCCACCCGGTTGACTGCGCTTTTAGCCGCCATAAGCTGCTCGCTGGCAAACATGATACGGTTCATCATAGTTGCACAGACCGGAGTAAACAAACTGTAAAACAGAAAATCCATCACAACATTTTCATAAGCCGCCTGGCCGCTGACCCCGGACAAAATAAACATGGCGACTGGAATAAGTAAAACAAATGTGCCGTTCAGTGTTACTGTAAATCCAGTAAGAGGAATACGGCATTTTAAGGCATACCCGGAAGCAAATTTTTCGTATTCTTCTATTGCAGCGTGAAAATTTTTGAAGGAATAAATAGTCTGCTGAAATACTTTTACAACAGGAATACCGCGAATATATTCCACAGCTTCTTTATTCATCGTTTCCAGTGCAGTCATATACTTGCCCATAAACTGCGCATTATCTCCGCCCATCATCTGTTTTAGAAAGATGACACTGATTCCCATAGGTATCAGGCAGCAAATTCCCAGCCGCCAGTCAAAAAGGAAAATCAAAATAATGACGGCGACCGGCATAACTGCGGCTCCGGTCAGATCGGGAAGCTGATGGGCCAGAAATCCTTCTGTAAGGCCTGCATTATCATCAATGATTTTTCTGAGCCGTCCGCTTGCATTTTGGCTGAAATACCCCAACGGCAGCGTCACGATATGATGGATTGCAGATTTTCTCATATTGGTGGCTGTACGAAACGCCGCCAGATGAGTACAGTTCAGGGCGATAAAATAAATTAAAATGCTTGCTGCCGCAAACACAACCGCCATCCACGCATAATGGGTGCTTTCCGTTGCAAGAGATATATCCCCGGCGGCAAACGCCTGGATTAAATCACGGATAACAAGCCAAATACAAACAAAAGGCAGCATAGATAAAATGGTACTAATCCCGGAGAGGACACATCCCAAAACGGTCAAAGCATGGAATTTCCCTGCATATCCGAACATTCTGGACAGCTCTCCATTTTTTTGCTTCTCCATAAGCAAGGCTCCTTTCGTAGTAATAGACGGGTTAGTAACTTCTAACCCGTCTATTATCATAAAATCATTTAGTTATTTCTGCCACTCCATACAGAGCATATCTATCCAATCAGACACACAACTCATTGACACATCAGACAGGAATATAATCGAGGAAGATTTTCCTGTAATGAGAATGTTTCTACATGACCTTCATCAACAAAATGCAGAACCCGATTACAAGTCATAGCAGCAAATTCATAATCATGGGTAATGATTAAAATGGTCTTTCCTTTTTGCGCCAGAGCTTTCAAATGCTCCGATATTCTCATCATATTTTTGAAATCAAGACCGCTGGTAGGCTCATCCAAAATCAAAACGGGGGTATCTATCCAATCCGATACAGCGAGAGCGAGCCGCTGTTTCTGCCCGCCGGAAAGAGTAGCAGGATGCCGTTCTTTCCATTCAAACAAGCCATATAATTTTAGCAGATCATCGCGTTGCTCCTGGGTACTGCCTTTTCCGTTTAATAGCAGTTCTTCTTCTACGCTGTCCCCAAACAACTGGCAATCTGTATTTTGCATAACAAAGTAGGCAAAATTTTTCCTTTTGCCTTTAGATACCTTTGTCCCGTTATATATGACCTGACCCTCTTTTTCCTTTTGCATACCACAAAGAATATTCGACAAAGTAGTTTTCCCTATTCCGTTATGGCCTACAATCGCAATCAGGTCGCCAGCATACGCCCGAAAAGATATATCGTGGAAAACCGGATGTTTGCGATAGGAAAACGCCAAATCCTTTACCTCCATCGTCATATCTTTTTCTTTTGTAGGGGGAATATCTACTTCAATATGGTGTAAATCTGCCGCCCGTATTCCTATGGCTCGTCTTTTTTCTTCTGGAATAGAGAGCAGTTCTCCCGCCGTCCATTCTTCTTTTATGCTCCCGTTTTCCATATAAAGAAAACGGTCTGCAAGGTCAGTAAGATAATAAAGCCGGTGTTCAGCAACAATGATTGTGTGGCCTTCCGCTTTTAGTCCACCCATCAAATTTTTAAGCGCCTCAACGGAATACATATCCAAATTGGCCGAAGGTTCATCAAACACATAAATTTCCGGGTCAACAGCATTGACGGAGGCCACCGCTATTTTCTGTTTTTCTCCGCTGGACATCGGATAAATTTCTTTCCCCCGCAGCATATCTCCGTTAATACGTTTGATCGCACTTGAAACCCGTCCATCCAGTTCTTCATACGGAACGCCATAGTTTTCACACCCGAACGCAATTTCATCCTCTGTAATACTGGCAAAAAACTGGCTCTTTGGATCTTGAAAGATTGAACCTACTTTTTTCCCGATTTCATACAGAGGATATTCCGATATGCTGCGTCCCAGCAGTGTGACTCGCCCTTTCAGCGTCCCTTCGTAAAATTGTTCAGCTAACCCGTTTATCAATCGTGTTAAAGTTGTTTTTCCGCAGCCGCTCCCGCCAGTCAGAACAAGGAACTCGCCCTTTTTTATATCGAGGCTGATATGATGGATACTTTCTGTTTCGGCTCCCGGATATTCAAAAGATACATCTTCAAACTGGATAACGGATCGCCTTGCTTTATCATTTATCATTATGCTACCGTCCTTTCCAGCACAAAATAGAGTGCGGTTACGCAAACAGCAACCACGCACATAATCCAATCTCTTTTTTGAAATTCTATCTTCCTGCGGCAGGTATGTTTTCCCGGATTGGAAATCCCCCTGCTTTCAGCAGAAGCTGCGAGTTCTTCAGCTATTCTGGATGAACGGAAAATAACAGGCGTAACAATATACTCCATTGCGTCCAAAGGGTGTTTCCATGACAACAGTTTTCGCAGCCGAAGTGAGGCAAACACATCGGAAAATTCACTGCGCACAGTAGGGAAGAAACGCAACATGAAGGTTACGGGCAGGGCAATTCCATCAGGAGCGTGGATTTTCTTAAAAACTGCTACAACTTCTCCCGGCGGCATACCAATCACGGGCTGCGCAGCCATAACCATCATCAAAATACGCAGCACCATGAACAGGAACATTTCCGGCATAAGAATGGTAATGCCCTGTCCTCCTGAAAGCAGCCTCAACACGATAAAAATGCCGCAGACGATCAGATATTTTATTGTCTGCCTGCCAAAGCCCTGAATAATCAGATACACACTCAAGACACCCAAAAGTGTGTATATCAAAATGTCGCTTGTGAGCACCGCCACAAGCGACATAGTGAGAACTATGACAAGCAATTTGGTCCGAAAATCAAATTTCATGCTCATAGTTTATTTAATCGCGCCACTCTTTCTGAAGTGCTTTACAATCAGTTTGTTGCTAATCATGCAGCCAAGGATGGCCAGAATAACAGTAACAGCCAGGCTCAAAATAACATACTTCGGATCGGTGTAATACTGGGTCTGAACCTGAACCTGCTGCTCACTGACGCCAGTGGCAAGAAATGCGTCTTTGAAAAACCAGATTTCTGACATACCGTGTGCAGCGCGAACCAATGCTGTAATTACCCACGAAATAGATACACGCTTAATGTCATGGTAAGCATCCTTTCCGCACATGGAAAGCTCTGCGATGATACCGCCGCCCAAAAACCACGGGATCATAAACGGCCCCATCATCAATCCGGCGATAATCGCCCACATGATATTGTAGACAAGAGCGGGGCCATGCTTGCCGACTTTCATGCACATGTAAACATAGAACGGTGCGAGGATAAGTGCCGCACCGGCGGCGTTAAAAATCATGGAATAGAACAGAGAAGCGCCAGTCAGGGTCGAATAGACCATAAATACAACGAACATGACCGCACAGAAGATACCGATGATTGCCGCGTCTTTGACAGTGAACTTGTTACCTGTCGATTTTTCATTTTCCATTTGGAAATCCTCCTTTGTCTTGCAGAAAGTTAGCAGTACCTAACCCACTATTCAAAAAATAGGCCAGCTTCAAGCGGGCTTTCTGCTTTTATCTGACAAAGGATATTTTAATACAGCTCAGATTTCTTCGCCACTCCATACGGACCCGCTTCTATCCAAACGGACACTCTTTCTGAGCTCCGTTGGAGAGCTGCCATACGCTTCTTTGAAAGCAGAAGTGAATTTATTCGGATTTTCATATCCGATTTTGCCTGCAATCTCCGTTACTGACAACTCTGTTTCCAGCAACAATTTTTTGGCGACTTGAAGCCGATAGGTACGAAGATAAGAATAGACAGAGGTTCCATAGACACCTCGAAAGCACTTTTTCAATGCTGTTGTAGAAATCTCGAATTTCTGGGAAAGCTGTTCAATCGTATGATGTGCTGTCAAGTCCTCCGTAATATAGGATGCTACTGCTTTAATCAATGAGACCTGATTTTGATTGAAATAATCCGTCTGTAAAACCTCTTCTGCCGTATTGAGATCGCTTAAAAACAGAAGCAGCTCCAGTATTTTGACTTTCATGTATCCTGGTTTTCTTTTTTCCCGGACATGATAGAGTTCCGAAAAAATATGTTCAATAGACGGATTGGCCCGCATGATGCAGCAACGGTTTCCTTCGCAAATATATTTTTGTATGTAATGCAAATCAATATTCAATAGTTCCATGATTTGCCGTACTTCCGGCAACAATTCATCCAGATTGATGATGATGGAAATACCGTGATAGTGGTTCAGCGGAAAACACGAATTTGACTTTTTCTTCATCATGGAGCTGATCGACAAATCGCCTTCCGCCATATAGCAGCAGCTATTTTCACCAAAGCTGCACTCGAAACGTCCAATCAGGCAGTGGTTAATCTCTATCATATTTTTCGCAGTGGCCTGGTTTTGGTTACAATAGCCTATGTGCATATCGTTGTAGTAAAGTTCAATACCCGGAAAAACCTGATAAACAGTGATCAGTCCATATCCTGTTTCATTCGACAGCCGGAAAATTTTGCAATCCTGCCGCAGTTCATCTTCTTCAGGAGAGCCGTATAGCTTTGTTCCTTCAAATTCATCTGGCAATTCAGACCGTGATAATATTTCAATCGCACCAGAGAGTGCTTGTTTTTCATAGGTCAGCACTATCCATTCCTCCCTTCAGTTCGCCATAACTAACTGCTATTAAGTATATGTGATAATTTCTTCTGTGTCAAATTTTGATAAAGGCCCATGACGTTAAAGATTTTTAGATGGAAATAGCCAAAATCTCTGTTTCAAATTGTAGTATTAGTAGAGGGAGAATACGAGGGTAGGGTTACGATAGCAAGCACAGCCAGCGAGTACCCACTGGCGGATTTTCGGTTTA
>OLZO01000557.1_pt1 | contig 18604 bp, 17 predicted proteins | sample 1644431 | NCBI WGS metagenome assembly OLZO01 (sample SAMEA103958145, study PRJEB25191) | human gut metagenome | biome: human-associated habitat [ENVO:00009003]; feature: intestine environment [ENVO:2100002]; material: feces | place: Germany | collected 2013/2015
CATCCGCTGCATCGGGGGTGCCGTTCTTCTCCACCGTGATGTCCTGACCCTGAGGCGTATACTGGTCTGCATTGGTGGTCGGAGCTACCGGCTCGGTGACGGTGATCTGGACCTCCACTTCGTCCTTGGAGTTGTCGGGGTAGGTCACAACCACGGTGCCAGGCTTCGTGCCTGTGGTGGAGGTATCCACCGGGTCCTTCCACTCATAGGTGGTGTTCGGAGGCAGGCCATCCTTGTTGGAGATGGCATCCGCTGCATCGGGGGTGCCGTTCTTCTCCACCGTGATGTCCTGACCCTGAGGTGTATACTGGTCTGCATTGGTCGTAGGAGTATGAACTTGACTATATTGTGCTGTGTGGGTTGTGTCCTGTATGTAGCTGGTCATCACATCAGGGACCCAAGCAGTGAATCGATATCCTTCGTGTGGCTGTACGGTTGGCGGCATAATCGTTATATCGGTCGCTTCCGGATTTACATAGTAGGTTGTCACGCCGGCCAACGTGCCGTGTCCACCATCTGCAAAAGCTACCGTTACGTAGCCATCAGGCTTGATGGTGTCGGGGCCCACGGGGATGACCTTGTCCAGCTGATCGTACTGGGCGGTGTATTCGCCCACGCTGACCGTAGTGGCAGCCGAGGGCAGCTGGGGAGCCCACAGCTCCTCGCCGGACTTGGGGGCGTACCCGATCTTCGCAGTCACACTGGGAACCGTGACCTTTTCCCAGGTCAGGGTGTTCTTCACGTCGTAAGCCACGGCCACCTTGTCCTGCCCGCCGGCATACTGGCCGAAGGTGCCGCCCGTGCCGGAGTGGAAGACCACACGCACAAAGCCATCCGGGGTCTTATGGCTGTTGTTCGTATCATCCTGGTCCTCGGGATGGAAGGGCTGATCTGGGTCCTTGGGCGTTACCTCAATGATCTCCGGCAGAGAGCCATAAACGGCATATACTGTCCGTGCCTTATCAACCGGCGAAGACGGCACAAACTTATAGACCGCCGTTCCGGCATCCACCTTTTCCCAGTCCGACACATTGGTCAGATTGGCGGCGGAAGCAAAGCTCTCCACCTCCTGTTTTGTCGTCAAGCGCTTTGTTGACCAGCCCAGGAAGGTATCTGTGCTTTTCACTAGGGCAGACATGGGATTTTCTGATTCCTTCCCTGGGAACTGGCGTTTGGCAAGGAACTCGCCGCTCAGGGCTACGCCATTGTGATCCGCCAAAGCGCCACCGGCCAAACGCAGATTATCCCCCTCAAATCCGCTGGCGGAGTAAGCGGGATTCTTTTTCCCAGTCTCCAAATCATACGAATACTGCGCATTCAAAGGCGCGATCTTTTCAATTACCTGACCGGCGCCGTTCACCCGGCCGCCGTTCAGGTCAAACATGACCTTTGCCTGAACCTGTTCGATTACGGTGTCCGAGGACACAGTTGACAGGTTGGTTGCGAAAAAGGCAATCGGCATGTCCTTTTGCAGCCCGCTGTAATTGATTGCTGCAAAGCCATAGGGATACCCGTGATACGACCTGCCGGAGACCTCTTTTTTCACGCTGCCTGTAATCGCAAACCTTTCATTCTCTTCTGCATCGTCCGGGATCAGGGAGTTGTCTTCCGAATCATACGCAAATACCCTTTGGGCGGATTTATCAATGTAGGTCGCTGTGACCCAGGTATTGGGCCGCCGGATCATACCTCCAATGGTGTCCGAGTCCGTAAAGATCTCGTCGACAAGGGGCTTGGCCGTTTTATTGATAATACCGCCGCCCACAACATCGGACCGCTGCAGGATTTCCGTTCTGTGGAATGTGCTGTTTTGCATCTGCACGCTAGTATTCAGCAAAACTTCCTTATTTGGCCCTGTGATCACCAGAGTCAGGAAAGAACGATCCTTGAGATTATCCTCCAAATTGACAATAGTGATTGGCGTATTGGCCGGCAGTTGGAAGCCCTTGTCAATGATATACTTCATTCCCTTTGGAGTAGTCACTGTGCCTACATTTTCAGTGTGCGATTCTCCATAGACCAAATCAAGAGCTTTGTTATCGCCGAACATCACATTCGCATGGTGCTGATAGTGGTTGGTCCCCAAATAGGTTTTATTATATTTGACCTCCACCGTGGAGCCGGCCGGGATATTTAGGGTCTTATTTGTTGTGTATTGAAAGTATTTTACTGGCTTTCCGTCTTCCAAAAAGGCTGAGTCAAAAGAGAACGCAGTGGCCAGCTCGTCATCAGAAAAGGCAGCTGTGATCTTTTCTGTATCCACATTGTAGTCCACAATAACTACAGTGGGGTTAACGGTGGTCGCACTAGAATAAATGTACTGATTTGCTTCTCCTTTCGGAATGCGGACTACCTTGTATGCATTGCTGGGCACAACAAACTGGTTGTCTGCGGCTACAAAGTAGAACCCATCAGCACCTGCATTTAAGTTCTCCGCCTTGATTGGCAACTTCAGGATAGGGTCTTGGTAGGACCGGAAGGCATGGTCCTTAATATAGATGCGTGCGATCACGTCTGCTTGATCTTCCTTCAGGTACTGACGAAACTCTTTGGAGAATCCCTGCCTGAACGCCTTATAGAAACTGGCGCCTTCATTTATAGTATTGTGCGTATACTGATAAATGACTCGGTAAATCCCCTCATTGGGGTAATACACGGTTCGGAGTCCAGCCGCATCCACATGGTTATTCTGATTGTTGCTTCTCCCATATACGAGATTCGACCTCTCGTTGTGCAGGTTCCCGATTGTAAAGGAGTGGGTATATGTATTGTAATTGACCTGCGCGTCCAAATCCTTATAGTACCGTGTGTGTTTAGACCACAGCCTCCCTCCATCGTTATCATAAATTCTTACCTGAATGATGTGTCCTCCGTTCCGGGCAACATCATCCCAAGTGACCCCTGACTTCAAAACCAGATAAAAATCTCTTTTTTGTGTGCCGGAGCCCTGCGTCTGGAAGGGCACAACCTTCTCGTGTTCTCCGATAAACACCGCATTGGAAAACATATTCTTCGTTTTCCTGTCTTTATCCATCATGAAGGAACGCGAAAAATCAATTTGATTATACAGCTCTGAATCAAACCTGAAAGCGATATGCTTCCACACAAGAGTCGTTGCACTCAAATCCTGAGTGTACCTACCCTTTAGTACTGTTCTGCCGGCGTCATCAATAAAATGGCCCACAAAGGACAGTCCCACCATGGTCAGCATATCTGGCCCCGCCATGCCGGAATAAATGATTTTCGTGTTCGGAGAAACTGGCCAGTCCACCTTTTGTATGCTGGCAGCCCCCGTTTGCCAGTCCGGCAGTGTCTCGGCTGCAAGGGTCGTTGTTGGCACAAGCGAAAATACCATAAGCAAGCAGAGTATCCAACTTAGCAATCGCTGGGCCGTTTTACTGTTCTGCTTCATATCAGCTACCTCCTCAATTAATTTCTTATATATTAAACAGGCCGCCTCCCATATAAAGCCACTGACCACGTTTTTAGTCAAATCCGCTGCCGGCGGTACATACTATGGTTGCGTACCTGCAATTTTGGGCTAAATTTCTCCAAAAATAGAGTAAAAAGAATCCCACAGGGCAGAGAGGTGACAGTCTCCTGCTCCTGCCGTTGGAATTTACGTGCACAAATTTTGACCAAATCAAAAAAACAGTCATATTGGGTGAAAAAATAAGCAACACTCCCGTGTTGTGTTGTGACTATTTTTCCTTTTTGTTCATTATATCCCATATTAGAAAAGAAGTCTATATAAAAATTTATAGTCTTCTCAATTATATATTTTTGTTTCGGGTGTTTTGACCAAGAAAACCTCTGTATGGCAAGTCCACCAGACGAACTCCGATCTTTTAACGATCGTTTGCAGATGTAGCTTTGGGTAGGGAGTAGGTAATGGCCCTTAATAAAACAGGACATCCATACAAGAGAACACCGGATAAAACCGTGGGGCGGGGTGGCCTTTGTTGGCCACCCCGCCCCACGGTTTTATCTATTTGTTATGAGCTTGCCATCAAATTTGAAGGTAAAACGCGCACGGCTTTATTGATGCCCGAGCTTTTTCATCAAAAGCAGCAGCTGCCCTTTTTCATCTGGGCTCAGAACTGACATATACTCATCGATCCTTTGGTGATTTAAGGGCGCCACTTTTTGGATCACATCAAGACCGGCATCCGTAATGTGCAGAATAGAGATCCGCCGGTCAGTTTCGCAGGGATGCCGTTCAATATAACCCATCTTTTCCAGGTTTCTTATGATGACAGGGATTGTCCCCACACTGCTGAGGATTCTCTCCCGCACTTCGCCGATTGACATATCCCCCTTGCTATAAAGAACTTCTAAAACCATGAACTGGCTAAATGAGAGTTTGTATTCTGCAGCAATTTTAGTTGTGATTCTGTCCATCTCCCGGACGTTTCTGTGCATACCAATCAAGATTTTCTCTTCTACACTGTGCATTCTGCTCGCCTTCCTTACACCAATTCCTAAGCAGTCGATATATCTTAAAATATGATAGCTCTCTCCGAGGAAAATGTAAAGGAAAACCGCTCCTTTAAAGGGATGAACGGCAAAAAACACCGGGGAAGAAGGAGGTAGAGCTCGCGCTGTTTTCTCTAAAATGCACGCCCGCTCCACTGTTAAATGACCATATTTTATATTTGGTCATTTTAACTGTTTTAAGCCCGTTTTAAGGGCTTCTTTTGTTTATACGGCTGATTTTTAGATAATATGCACATTAAATCTTGACATAAGGCATCCAAATTAGTTAGGATTTACATATATTTAGACCTAAAAAGGAGGGATACAGCTGCTTCTAACCAAGGAAGTCGATTATGCACTGCGAATTCTAAGGTCACTGTCCAATCGGGAGCGGTACACAATGCCCCAGATTTCAGAGCGTGAGATGATCCCAGTACAGTTCTCCTATAAGATTCTTCGAAAGCTGGACAGAGCCGGCCTGATTGAAGTGACCAGAGGACCTGGAGGTGGTTGTCGGTTAATTGCGGACCTAGAAACGGTTTCTTTGTATGATCTCATGCTGGCCATAGGGGAGAAAGGAGAGTTGAGCCCGTGCATGGAACCAACCTATTCTTGTCTTTGGCGAGAAAAATACGGCACCTGCAAAGTACACGGCAGACTTATGGAACTACAAGAGAAAATGGTTACAGAGATGAAATCCATAAGCCTGAAACAGTTACTCTCAGGATGCCAACCACTATAGAAGATGAGAGAATTGATCCGGAATCTCAACTATTGAATGAAGGAGGCAGAAGCATGTTGTTCCAAACCACACCTGAGCATGAATCGCTGCGCGCAAGAGTCCGGAGTTTTGCAGAAGAGGAGATCAAGCCCATCGCATTCTTACTGGATCAGCAAAATGAGTTCCCTGATGACGCTATCAAAAAGCTGGGAGAACTGGGTTTGATGGGAATTCCCTATCCGACGGAGTACGGGGGCGCTGGACAGGATATCCTCAGCTATGCTATCGCCGTTGAGGAACTAGCCAGAGTGGACGGTGGTTCCGGGGTCATTTTATCCGCACATGTGTCCCTTGGTTCATGGCCTATCTTTGCTTTCAGCACCGAAGAGCAAAAGAGGAAGTATCTAGTCCCGTTGGCAAAAGGAGAAAAAATCGGCGCTTTTGGCCTGACAGAACAGAATGCCGGATCCGATGCCGGCGGCACCGAAACAACGGCGGTCGACAAGGGTGACCACTGGCTTCTGAACGGCGGCAAGATCTTTATCACCAATGCGCCAAAGGCAGACTTTTATGTGGTTTTTGCAGTCACAACACCGGATATCGGGACTCGTGGAATCTCCGCGTTCATTGTGGAGAGGGGCTGGCCGGGATTTGAGTTCGGGGATCATTACGATAAGTTGGGGATCCGGTCTTCCTCCACTGCTGAGTTGATTTTTAACGATGTGAAAGTTCCCAAGGAGAACCTGCTGGGGAAGGAGGGCGAGGGCTTCAAAATTGCAATGGCTACCCTGGACGGCGGCCGCATTGGGATTGCCGCTCAGGCGCTGGGAATCGCCCAGGGAGCTTTTGAGCATGCGCTGGAGTACGCCAAGGAGCGGATTCAGTTTGGGAAACCGATTGCTGCACAACAGGCAATTTCCTTCAAACTGGCGGATATGGCAACCAAGCTGCGCTGTGCCCGGTTCCTGGTCTACTCCTCTGCCGAGCTGAAGGAACAGCATCAGCCCTATGGCATGGAGTCTGCTATGGCCAAGATGTATGCTTCTGATATTGCTTTAGAGGTAACGAACGATGCGCTCCAGATTTTTGGCGGCTCCGGCTTCCTGAAGGGAATGGAGGTGGAACGCGCCTACCGGGACGCCAAAATCACCACCATCTACGAGGGAACCAACGAGATTCAACGTGTGGTGATCGCATCCCATCTGGTTGGGCGGGTCACAAGGGACAAGGGCGGTGAGAGTCGATCTGCCATGAAGAAGCCTGCGCCTATTACCGGCATTCGGAAGCGGCATATCTTTAGGGAGGGCGATGCAGCTGAAAAGGTGGCCGCCCTGGTTGAAGCGCTGAAAAAGGACGGGCATGACTTCAATGTGGGGATTCCTACAGACACGCCTATTGTACAGGCTGAGCGTGTCGTTTCAGCAGGCAAGGGTATTGGTGAGAAAAAGAATATGAAGCTGGTGGAAAATCTGGCCAAGGCTGCTGGTGCGGCCATTGGATCTTCTCGGCCAGTAGCTGAAACACTGAAGTATCTGCCGCTTAACCGCTATGTAGGTATGTCCGGGCAGAAATTTACCGGGAACCTATACATCGCATGTGGAATCTCCGGCGCTTCCCAGCACTTGAAAGGGATTAAGGATGCGTCAACTATTGTTGCTATCAATAAAAACGGCAATGCCCCTATCTTTAAAAACTGCGACTACGGCATTGTAGGCGATGTCATGGAGATTCTCCCTCTGCTCACCGCCGCACTGGATACAGGGGAGAAACTGCTTGCGCCTCCGATGGTAAAGATGAAGCGGCCCACGCCGCCAAAGCCGACCCCGATTGGAAAGAGCTACGTCTGCGGCGGCTGCGGATACGAGTATATCCCAGAGGTGGGGGATGAAGACGCAGAGGTTCCCGCCGGAACTTTGTTTGAAAACTTGTCGGCCGACTGGGTCTGCCCCGAATGTGCGGAAGAAAAAGACCAGTTCATTGAGGCTTAATGAAAAGGAGGAGTCTGTATGTATTGTGTTCGTAATGTGACCGAGGATCTTTACTGGGTCGGCGCCAATGACCATCGGTTGGCATTGTTCGAAAACTGCTTCCCCATTCCGCGGGGTGTCAGCTATAACGCATACTGCCTGCTGGATGAGAAGACCGCCCTTTTTGACACCGTAGACTGGTCCGCATGTCGTCAGCTGATGGAGAATCTGGAGCATGTGCTTGATGGCCGTCTGCTGAACTATTTGGTCATCAATCACTTGGAGCCAGATCATGCTGCCTGTATTGAGGAAGTGCTGCTCCGCTATCCGGATGTTAAGATTATCAGCAATGAAAAGGCCTTTATGCTGATGCGTCAATTCGGGTTCCATGTTGACGATCATGAGTGTATTGAGGTAAAGGAAGGGGATACATTTTCCTTCGGCAAACACACTGTTACATTTGTATTTGCTCAAATGGTCCATTGGCCGGAGGCAATGGTAACCTTTGATTTGACTGATGGCGTGCTGTTTTCCGCTGACGCCTTTGGAACCTTTGGCGCTTTGGACGGGAAGCTGTTTGCCGATGAGGTGAATTTTGACCGTGACTGGCTGGACGATGCTCGTCGCTATCTCACCAATATTGTGGGCAAGTACGGCCCGCACATCCAGCTTTTGCTAGGGAAAGCAAGCGGGATTCTGGACAAGATCAAAATCATCTGTCCGCTTCATGGCCCAGTCTGGCGCAAGGACCTGATGTATTTTATCGGGAAATACGATACTTGGAGTAAGTATCAGCCCGAGGTTGACGGTGTGCTGATCGTGTATGCCTCGATGTATGGCAATACTGAGGCGGCTGCTCAGGCGCTGGCATCCAAGTTATGCGAAAAAGGCATGACAAATGTGGTCATGTACGATGTTTCCTCTACCCACGTGTCGCAGCTTATTTCAGAAGCATTTAAGTACAGCCATATTATTCTGGCATCTGTGACTTATAATTTGGGTATTTACCCTGCCATTCATAATTTCTTGATGGACATGAAGGCACTCAATGTCCAAAATCGAACATTCGCCTTAGTGGAAAACGGGTCATGGGCATGTAAATCCGGCGATCTGATGCAGAAATTTATTGATGAGGAGCTCAAAAACATGACGGTTCTCAACGAGAGACTGTCTCTTGCCTCCACCCTGAAGGAAGATAAGGTATTTGAACTTGAGACACTTGCCAATGCGATTATTGAGTCGATGAAGCAAGAAGTCTGATTAGAACAGGCCGAACAATAGACGGCCTATCATCTGGAAATAATAGGTGTTTGTACGCAGAAACCGGCATCGTCTATTTCGACGACGCCGGTTTCTGTCGGATATACCAAGTTATTTTACCCCGTACAACCGAGGTTGGGCGTATGGGAGAATGAAATATCAGAAAATATCCTTTGCAATCGCATTTTGGCTATATAGAATGTAAATTTAGGCTTTGAATATATTTGTTAGTTTGGATACACGAATTTAACACAACATGATCGTATTGCTCCAAAATCTGACGGACGATCAGCAGGCCGCGCCCATGACCATCCCCTTTTGTTGTCTGACCTGGATGTATGCCGCTGCGCTTTGTCTGCTCTGTGATGGGATTTTTTATGGTGTAGGATACCGTTTCTCCGTCACCGGCGATCTGCACCTCCACCATAGCATCGGGGAGCTTGGCTGTTTCTTCGATGGCGTTGTCCAGCAGGATGCCCAAGATCCGTGTCAGGTCAATGAGATCGATCCCCAGTTGGAATTGCTCCGGCAGGATGTGGACGCTCAGGGATACCGGCACCTGCCGCTGGACCGCTTGAGATAATTTCAAGTAGAAGAACGCCCGTAGCGTTTCATCGGACAACTGGCATGCTGCTGAAAGCAGCTCGCTTTGATGGATCGCGTTCTGGGAATAGGGGTAGATTTTTTCCCAATAGAATGCCTTCATCTCCTCATCTTCACTACGGTCCACAAACCCACCCATAGTAAAAAAGATATTTTTCATATCATGGCGGATACCCTGCAAGGTGTCCAGATTGGCCGTCAGATCCTGATATCGTCCTGAAAATTCAGATACAGAACGTCCTGAGTTCTATGGCTATGATTCCTGGGACTTTATGGGTATCACCTACTTCCAGAGGACACTTGGTATTCTTTCCCATGTTGCGTTGACAGTGTACACAGACAACAGCAGTGGCCACGATACCGATTATACCACATTGTATGCCGTGACCTGTAAATACCCCGGACGCAATTGGGTAATTTGAAGCATATAATACCAGTAATGATTACACACTAGCAGGAACAAAAGAACGGCAGCCGGGCGTCGAAAGCGTCCGGCTGCCGTTCTTCTTTTTGATATTTACTCCTCCGAGTCCGCAACGGAGAGCCCCACCGCAAAGCCGTTGAACTCGATTCCGTCTTCAGCGGGGAGCATGATGTACTTTTTCCCGTCTACCAGCTTTGTCTCCACCAAATAGCTGTACTCAGGGTCTACAGACACGGATGCCTGCGCGGTCTTGATCTCCACTCGGCCAGCATCAATGAGGTTGACCGGATTGAGGACGACCCCCTCACCAAACCGCTCGCTGCAAAGGCTCTCGAACGCGGAGATCTGCTCGTCATTGATGCCGCAGTCCCGCAGAATCGCGCCGATCCCATCGACGCTTACGGTCAGAGGCTCGGGATCCCTGCTCTGCTTATGCTCCTCGATCTTTGCCGCCAGCTGCTCGTGGATAGTCTGGATCACATCCATGCTGCAGGCATCGCCCAGAGCCTCAGACAATGCTGTCTGGAAGATCTCCTTCTGCTCGGCGGCGGACATGGGCGGATCAATGTGGAATACAGCGTCGATGAACTCCTGATGCAGTTCGCCGGGCTTTCTAGAGTAGAACAGGGCATTGTAGATATTGGCCGCCCGGTCATCGAAGGCCGGGAATAAAAAGCCAAGCTCCGGGGCCGCCACCGTTTGGGCCGCCGCGCAGTGGAACTCATTATCCCCGGGGAAATAGCCAAGCTCCACCCTACCCTCCTTGATCGGACAGACAGCGCAGAGCAGGTAGTTGAACACCGTTTCAGAGGCGTCCGACTGGAGCACATCATCCTTGCACCGGTGGGGCACATCATAGGCGTCGCAGGCCAGCAGGATCAGGTACTTGCTCTCGCCAAGGTCCAGACTGGAGATGACCTTCTGGTAAAATGCCTGCCGGATGCTGCCATCCTTCAACTCGGAGGAACGCATGGCAGTGAGCAAACGGTGCTCCTCTCCATCCATCACCTGCTGGGTCGAAAACACAATGTCGATGAGGTTTTTCCCAAGTGTGCCGGACAGCACCTTTTTCAGCAGCGCCAGATACTTCTCTACCTCCTCCTGCGGCATCCGGCCCAGAGGCTCGTCCAAATCGCAGATAATCTCCTTGCTGCTGTTGACAAAACAGCCGTAGATTCGGCTGACCGCACTCTTCTCCGGTCGCCAGCGGCGGCGCAGCTCGCTCAGTTCTTTCAAATTCATGGTTTAATTTCCTCGCTTCTTTTTCGATATGACTGGCAGCACATCCTGCTGCATCCCGCTGGGGACTGCTCCTCAGCAACACTCAAATCTACCCGTTTCATTGTATCGAAAAATCCAGGCAAAATCAATTTGTGATTTAAGTGAAAAATGTCATTTCCTTTTGTCGGCTCGTATGGTATAGAGAAGTTGTGCGCGTTTCCCCATGGCTGACCTGATGGCAGCCAAAGCCCCCGATCCGGTAGGTGTTTATGTCATCAGGAACCCAGATGTCCGTTGTCGATGATCTCGCTCCAGTGCTCCACCCGCTCCCTCAAAAAGGCCCGCAGGTCAGAAATCGTTCCAGCGGTCAGATCTTTTTTCTGCAAAATCAGGAATCGCTTGTCGAAGATAACCAACAGCAGATCCTGCGTCTCCAAGATCTGTTTGAAATCAGTGTATGGAAACTGGGCGGACGCCTTCCCTGATGTGTTCACAGATATGTTCACAGTCATCGTTTCTTCAGAAAAGATGACCTGCATGTCAGCCTTGCCCGCCGCAAAGTCGGCACGGTCCCTGCCCACAAGTGCCTTTCGAGCTGCCCGCTCGAAGGGGTCACGCCGCCTGCGGACGAGTAGGGATGCCAGGGCGACGATCAAATATTGGGCGACCAGATACACCAGGATCGCCATCTCATCGGGATCGCCCAGTACTGCTGAGAGGAAAAAGATTCCGGCCAATAGGCTCAGGATCCCCAGCGTTTTCGGCAAATACCGCCAGAGCTCTACGACACCGACACCAAGGCATAGCCCACCTGCAATGGATAGTAGGAGCGAGTCTGGAGTGAGAAACGCTGTGGGAAGCAATAGCAGCGCCATGCCCCAGTTGACCAGCCCCAGGATCTGCCCCTTTCGGCGGCGTCTGTCCCGAAGCGCTGCGGGAGTTTTTTTCGTCCGGTTCAGCCGGTCGGTCACCGCCCACAGCTTGGGGCAGACTGCACGGGAAACGAACTCCGTTCGAACCTCCAAGGCCTGACTTACCTGGGGGATCAGGGCGTCCGGTTCCAGAGGGGTGCATTGAAATACAAAGTTTTGTTCCACTAAAGGCACCTCATTTCTTCTTCAAAATTTTTCATTGCCATCTGACGAGTGGGAACATCGGCAAGGGTACAGGAAAACGGCGTGCCAAACAAAGGCTGGGATAACCGTTCCACCCAATGCATCAGTACCTTCGGGGAGAGGGGCCGCTCCTCCCGGAGAAAGATCACCCCGTAATAGGGCGGTACAGCCGGGGAAGGCAGCTGCGTCAGAGGGGCGCCGCTCTGGGCTGGAGCATTACAGAAAGCCAGATCCGGCGAAAAATGCGGATAGTACAGCGCCCCGACGAACCAATCCTGCTCACCATTCCTGAGCCACTCGGCCTGCTTCAAAAAGTTGGGATGATCCGGACTCTCTGGCTCTATAAACTCGCCGTCCTGAATCATCTGATGGAGCGCAGGCAGGTTATAGAAGTCAAAATGAAAAAAGGAGTTTTCTCCAGCCTCGTCCTCGGTGAGAGAAAATTCGGCCCCGTTGAAGGTATCCCAGTCCTTGCCGCAGCGATAATAGCCCCACCAGTAGTTCCAGTCATGGATGTGCAGATATTTGGTGTGTTTCATCAAGATATCCCTCTTTTCGGCACAAGCCTTAATCCCAAAAGTTAAACAGAATTTCCCCGATCGTGTTGGGTTGCCAATAGCGTAGCTGTTCCTGCTCTGCCGGAGCCAGTAATCCAGCAGCACCACATCGATGGGTTGCCCCAGCAACGTGATTCGGCGGAAGCAGGACGGCCAGCATAGCTGAGGGCGCTGTAAATCGGAGCGGCTATGCTTCCCAGCAGTCGGAACAGGCCAGATGGCCGGTATATGCGTTCATGAACAGAATTTCTGTTCCACTGTTTCGGACGATTTGTGCGGCATAAAAGTTTTTCCCGCATAATGAAGTGTCTGTTTCTTCCACGGTGCACCGGCTCTCTCGGGCCAGCTGATAGACCAGCTGTAAGAATTCCCCTCGCTGGATGGGCTCCCGGAATGTGCCCGCTTCAAAAAATCCTGTGGCTCCAGCTGGCAGCTGCATCATGTTCCCTCCTTGTATGAGAGTGATCCTCAATCCGATTTTTAATGCCCAATTTTACCATAGGTACACGAATGAGATTTTTCTAAACTATGAATAAATAACAATTTAAGAAAACCTTAAACGGATGGGGGGTGAGGGCAGGGATTCTATTATCGGACCACGAAACCGGATCTAAACCCTGGCAACGGCACCGATCAATAGCGGGCTAGGGGGGACTCTGGGCTTCCGGCGTAGGTGATGAAATAGATAGGGTTTGATAGAATTCAAGGACTTAAAGGAAATAGCCCTGGGTCCCACAGTAGTTTCTGCGGGACCCAGGGCTACATTGTAGCGGATCGCTTTCCTCACTGGTCATGTTTGTTGTGCGTATCGCTCCAGACAAATACGAAGATTTTGGACAGCATATCTTTCTCACTTTCCAATGGCGATGTAGACGATGTAGGCTGTGCCCTCATCCTCCAGGATCCACGGCCCATCGAACTCTTCCGCACATTCCGTACAGCAGAGCTCATTGCCGCGCTTATCAAAAAGGACCGCTTCCGCCCAGGAAGCCTCCTCCCGGCAGCCGCAGCACTTCACATCCATCTCCTTCCCGTCGGGGAAACGTGCGGTGTAGAAGATGGTGTTGTCCTCGCCCTGATACGCCGACTCTGTATCAGCGGTCAAGTAGCCGTTGATCTGGTCCATCACGCTGCGGGGAATGGTCACCACTGCGGCACAGACGGACTTCTCCCCATGCCGGCAGAGGTGCTCCTGCCAGATCCGCTTCAGCTCGGCTCTTGCAGCCTGGATATGGTCCAGGACCGGCTGATGCATTCTAACGCCGTTATCATGGAAGTCCACGACGATATCACCGTGTGTGGTCAAAAGCGCATTGGCAAGCACCATGCCCTCCCCGTCGTCGCTGTCCGTTTTCCATGCGTCGATGGAGACGGCGGCAAGCAGGTCCCCGCAGGCGCTCGCACCGGCGCCGTTCTCTACGGCTGGTCCCCAGATATAGTCATGCCTGATCTCTGCAAAATTCATGCTGATACCCCTTTCGTATTCTCACTATGCGCTGTCATTCCCCACTACCCGTCCATAAAATACTTGCTGGCCAGTTCCAGCTTCCCACGGTCTGAGTAGTAGTCGAACAGGAACTCGCGCTGCGCCTTGGTCAGTGGCTTTAGATCGCTGGCAGTCACAGCCGCTATCCCCATGCTTGGGCTGTGGAGCAGGGCCCAGCCATGCTGGGCAAGGATGTCGCCCTCCCGTCCGGTACGCAGGGAGCCATGTTCAATCCATCCCATCTGCTGGGCCTTCTGGTAGGCCCAGCTCTGGTGTTCGCCCCATTCGACCGGATAGAAGGTCCCGTCGGGAGCCAGCCATCCATAGTTTTCGTCAAACCCCTGCTCCTTCAACTGGGCCTGCTCCAGATAGCTTTTCAGCGCGTCGCTTATGTCGGAGTCGTCCTCTTTTCCCGAAATGCCGGATAACTGAAGCAGGCGGCCATACCCACTGTCGATTAGATAGTCGGTGAGCTGATAGAACTTCTGCTCCATCGCAGATAGTGCCGCCTCTGCGGAAGTGAGTGCATCAGACCACCGGGCCTGATATACAGCCAACAGATTCTGGTCATCGTCTGTCATGGTGTAGGTCCCGTCGTCTGTGCGGCCAACCAGTTTTTTTGTCCCGCATACGATTTCCCGCGCCAATTTTACCAGTTCCACCCTGGGCTCATCGGTCCCAGACAGACAGGCCAGCAGCAGCCGCTCCACGGTGGACCAAGGTTTCTTCTCCACCCAAAACCACTCTCTTGCCAACTCTGTCACAAATTCTCCTGTTGTGCTGAATGCCAGCACTCTGCTGCGTTCACTTTTCATCTGATTTGATCCGTTTCAGGATGCGCCACCAACCGTCATCCGCTTTCACCAGGACCACATCGCCCTCGCCATGCCTGAGATCTGCGCCGCAAAAGGGGCAGACCTCAACATGCTCCCCGCATGGGTCATCCCCCTGGTTCATCACCCAGTATTCCGGCGCTTCAATATGGTTCAGCCAGATGTAATGGTCGGGTGGAAGCCCCCGGCAGCGGTGCAGGGCATATTCCCAAACCATGCCGTATCCATCGGCCAGTTCTTGACGGATCCGGGGCCTGTCAGGGCTTTCTGCCGGCACAGCCTGTTCCGGCGGCAGCGACATCCATTTTTGAAACATGCGCTCCTGTCTTGCCCGCAGCCCCTGCTCCTGCTGTACTTCAAACAAATCAAGCTGCTTCATATTGCCTCCACATCTCCGATCCGGCCACATCTGGCCGGATGTTTTTGCCACCGGCCTGTTCTGCGCATATCCTGCTCCATTGTCACGCATCCTCGCCACAGTAGTCGTAGTCGATGCATCCGTCCTCTTCTGTGATCCGCGGCCTGCGCTCATGCACCAGTGGGAACCGGCACAGGCCGTCATGGTTGAATTGACAGGAACCGCTCGTACACTCCGGGCACTGGCTCTTCAGGTACAGGAGCTTCGCCGCCTCCGGTGTTCTGTCGGCAGCCACGCCGTACAGCAGATAGGCCACGCCCTTGCTGTGCCGCTGGTCAAACCACTGCCAGATCTCCTCCCGGTGGATACCGGCACTCCACCCCATAAATGGGGACTCCATACACTCGCTCTCCGGGTCCATAGGTATCTCGCCAAACTCTGACCATAGCTTTTCCAGCTCCGTGTCCCGCTCCTGCAGCGTGTCGATGTCCTGCAGTCCATCCATCACTGCACTGTAGTAACTGTATGGGACGGTCTGATGCAGGGCGTCCATGATCTTCATTGCTTTCTTTTTCTGTTCACTCATACCGCTCATTCCTCCTGATAGTCATCAAATACCGGCATCTCATCAGCTGAGATCGTCTCATCCTCACCCTCGACACCGATGAGCTGGTCCACACCGCCGTTGCCGGCATAGGCAATGAGGCCGCCGAAGGCTCTCCCGGCCTGTGCATACAGCTCCTGCTCATCGAGCACCTTGTCGTCCTCCACTTCGAGCAGGACCGAAACGGTGACCGTTGCATGGCCCAGTACCCTGATCTTCTTCATCCGGCAAGCTCCTCCCTTTTAATAAATTGACTGGTCCATGGCCCGTTATAGATGCCGATGCTGGGCAGGTACCGCAGCAGACACCGCTTCATGCCGTCCAGATACCGGCGGTAATGGCGGGCCTGAAATGTGCTCCATGCCGCATCATCGCACAGTTCCTTTTGAATGAGTTCTATGGCCAGCGACCACTGGTTGTCCTCAATGCAGACATAAAACAGCTGGTTCTCTAAAATCGCCCTTCTATCCTGGGAGATCCAATATCCCGAAGGGACTCGTCTGAAGCTCGGGAATACGTTCATCAGGTCGTCAGCAAAGGTATCCAGAAGCTCCTGAGTGGCATCCTCCGTACAAAGGTCATCATAAAGCCAGCGCCCACCGGTCAGTTCCTCATAGTCCAGCTCTCGCAGCAGCCGCGTCTCCGGGCCATCGACCGCGCTCGCCTCGGAACTGCGGTACACATGGAGATCTTCATTGTCGATGAAGTACAGCCCTTCATAAGGGCCATGCACGCAGCAGTTGCCACGCCCCATCTTCTATCCCTCCTTCTTGTTATTCTGCCCGGCTTCATCCAGATAGGTGGCCTGCAGGTCAGCCACATGGAGCTGGAGCGCCAGAGGACACATCTCATAGACCTTCCCGGTATTGTGGTCGCTGAAGTCACCCATGTGGTATCGGATCGCCATTGCCTCCTCCCGGGTCAGGCGCATATGCTCGCAGATCAAAAAGACCGACTTCTCGCCGTGGCCGAAGGGGAACTTTTCCGCAATGGTATAGACCGGGACAGACTCCCAGGAATAGGTCCCCCGGTTATCCCGATGAGTGCCATATTCGGAGTAGATTTTCCTGTTCTTAAACTCAGTCTGATAGAAGTCGGCCTTGCATATATCGTGGAGCAGTGCCACAACGGCAATGGATTCCGTCTCCGACTCCGGGAACGGGATACTGCCGCCGCAGGCCATGCCAAACTCATAGACACAGTTCTGCCGCATACGGTCGAACACATTGAGCGTGTGGCGGACCAGGCCGCCTGAAAAACTGCTATGGTACTTGCTGCTGGCAGGCGCCTCAAAGAAATCCGTGGATAGTAGCCAGTTCAGCAGCGACTCGGCGCCGGGCCTGGTGATATACTTCTGATAAGCAGCGATAAACAGTTCTTTCGGGTCCAAACAAAACAACTCCTTTTTTCTATATTGGGTTCAGCGACAGCCGGGATACTTCTCCCACCGTCAGGCTATATATAATCGGTGCGCCGCAGGGCGCACCGTTGAACAGGGACGCCCCACAGCATAGGCCGCGGGGGATCTATATAAAAAAGGCGGCGGAAAGACATGCTCCGATCCCGTAAGAGTCCATGCGGGATAACCCCGGGTGAACTCAGGAAAGGGAGCGTCATTCACGCCGCCTTGTAAACGAATTCAGAAAATGAAAAAGCGCCCAAAGGCCAATCGACCTTCAGACGCTGTGCAACACGGATTACTGTAAATTACATGAAAGTAATTTCTGATACTGAATGAATTTATTATACTCTGTGTGCTGGAAAAAGGCAACAGCTTTCGCTCCATATGGATAAGGATGTTAATACCTAGGCTTAACTCTCTCGGATGGTTCGGTTTTGGGCAGTGAAATCCCAATAGAAAATTTTGTGGCCGCCTGTTCCTCTGTCAGAAAGAAATCGCTCTCGATGATGTTCACAGGCTCGCATTTCTCTGTTTCGTCCTATCCAGCGAACTGCTAGACGAAATCAGGCAAGCTTTCCCTTTGGGTATCATGGATGTTTTCCCTTCACACGATAAATACAGTCATAGTCGCAAGAGCCCGGCACCTGCTTCAAATAGTGGGAGGCAACCGTTTCTGCCTAAGCTATCGTCCCAAACAGATCGATGAAGAAGTCCTTCCGATGCATCTTATCTGACAGCTCAAGACCCGTCAGATTCAAAGAAGACAACGTCATATCAAAGCAGCCAATTCGATGAGTGTCGATATCATCAGATGCCCAGAAGCCATTTGTCGACACTCTAAAGGCCCGCAAGTACCTTTCAGGCCGCCCGCTCAGAGGGATCACGCCAGGCTTCACTTTGGACACTTACACCCACGCCGCCATGAAGATGCAGATCGAAGCGGCGGGCAAATTGGGGTGGATTCATGGCACAGACCGTCTAAAATTCAAGATAGGATATCCTGACATGAGGCGAACTACCCAGCCCGTGCCCTAGTTCCGGAGATACATGCCTTTTTCAAGAGCGAAGAAGGACAGTGGGAGTTTGCCGAGTGGGAAGCACAGCAGGAAAAGGACAAAGTAAAACAGGGCTAATACACAAGGCGGAAACATCTCAAACGATGTCCCCACCTTGCTGCTATTATGATATGCGTTGATTGGCGACTATTTCTTCTTCATTACATAAACCACCCATGCTAATATATAACCGAGTAGAGCAGCACCAGCAGTCCACATACACATGGCAGCACTAAAGCTCCATCCTAGATAGGAGACATGCGGTTGCATAATAATGTAATATAAAGCACCGCCGAGAGGGAAGATTTCTAACAAAAAGAAGGATATGTAACGAAATTTATTATGATGGCCTTTTAGTAGAAATAGAATCAAAAGTTGCACGACAAAAGCAATTATAGTGCAGAGCATTAAAAACGCCATAGGTTATCACTCCCTTAAAATTCTGATTCATTATGTATCTAGAACAGAAACTATTTTTTACAAGGGCATAATGCCAAGTGAAAAGGTTTTAGATTTTCCAGT
>OLZO01000568.1_pt1 | contig 18337 bp, 14 predicted proteins | sample 1644431 | NCBI WGS metagenome assembly OLZO01 (sample SAMEA103958145, study PRJEB25191) | human gut metagenome | biome: human-associated habitat [ENVO:00009003]; feature: intestine environment [ENVO:2100002]; material: feces | place: Germany | collected 2013/2015
GACTTTTACCAAAGCCTCTTCGCGGACGGGGTGGTGGCCAACACGGTGATCCACTACCACGCCCTGCTGCGGCGGGCCTTCCAGCAGGCCTTTAAGGAGGAGCGAATCGACGCCAACCCCTTCGACCGGGTGGGGCGGCCCAAAAAGAACAAATTCCACGGGGAGAATTACACTCAGGAGGAGCTGCTCACCTTGCTGCACCTGGCCCGGGGAGATGTGATCTACCCCGCCATTCTCCTGGCAGGGGCCATGGGCCTGCGCCGCAGCGAGGCCTTGGGCGTGCGGTGGTCGCGGATTGACTGGGAGAAGCGCACCGTGCTGCTGGACACCAAAATCGTGGAGTACCGGGAAAACGGGAAAAAGAAAGTGGAGCCGGTGGAGGAGATGAAAAACAAATCCAGCCGCCGCACCCTGCCTCTCCCCGACCCGGTGGTGGAGATGCTCCAGGTGCAGAAAGAGCACCGGGAGGTGTATCGGAAGATGTTCCAAGGCAGCTACAACGCCCAGTACCTGGACTATGTGTGCGTCAACCAGCTGGGAGAGCTGCTCCGCCCCAGCTATGTCACCGACCACTTTCGGGAGCTGCTGGAGAAGTACGGCCTGCGGCACATCCGCTTCCACGACCTGCGTCACACCTTCGCCAGCCTGCTCATCAACCAGGACGTGCCGCTGATTAACGTGTCCAACTTCCTGGGCCACTCGGACCTCTCCACCACCGCCAACATCTACGCCCACCTGGACAAGGCCAGCAAGCAGGCCAGCGCTGATGTGATTTCGGACATTCTCCAGGGGGAGAACCGGCACGCCCAGCCGAAGGGCGAACCAGAAACCAATACAGACAGACAAACGTAAAGGGCGCCCCGCTTTGGGACGCCCTCATTTTATAGGAGGTGAATGTACATGAAAGAGAAGCAGAGGACGGAAAGCTGCCGCGGGCCGCCTAAAGGCCCGTTTCTTCCGCGTCAGATTCTACAGAGAAAGGAAGAGTACGATGGAAATCTATCCCATGCTCACCGGCAGCCAGCTGCGGCAGTATTTGCACATCTCCACCCGCAAGCTGAAGTACCTGATGGACCACGACTACATCCCCCACGAGGACACAGGCCAGGCCACCTACCGGTACCGTGTCCGTTGGGAGGACGCGGTGGAATTTAAACGCCGCATGGAAGAGGAGCCCGGCTTTCTTGGGGAGCTGGCGGGACAGTTCAGCTCCCACCATCCCCCCAAGCCCAGGCCCAAGCGGGAGCCGGCTTTCCAGCCCACGCCGGAGAACTGCCAACAGTTTCGGCAGTGGCTGGCCCAGCGCTGGGCAAATGAGCCAGACGCCCTGCCCATCCAGCGAGCAGCCCAGCTGCTGGGCCGCAACCCCCAGACCCTCCACCGCTGGATAAAGGAGGGCAGCCTCCAGGCGGTCCAGGTGGGACGGAACCAACTGTGCAGCAAGGAAGAGCTCCTCGCTTTTTTGGCCACGCCGGAGAGAGCGCTTGGGTGCCGGGAGCTGGTGGGGGAGTTTTTGGCGGAGACGCAATAAGCACAGTACGAAATAGAGGGAGAAGGCCAACGGCTGAGGGGGGCAGCTGCTGGCTTTTTCCTTTTGCTGTTTTCTTGTGCTTTTTTGTAAAGTGTGATAGAGTTATATTGAGTTATTATAGGCAGGAAGCAGGCGTGGATCGGGTACAAGGAGACGGCTGCGTCCAGCGGCAACACCTTCAAGGTGAGCCGGTATTGCCATACCAGCTAAGTGCCAGAAAATAAGCTGCCATTCCGTGCAAAAAGTTTGTGCGGCAGATTCCCGAGGATACGCTGCGAGCGTATTTCGGAGAGAGAGTTTACAGCCTTCCGTGGAGTGTGATGAAAAACGGTGGCAGCCGGAAAAGCAAATTGCTGCGTTGGAGAGTAAGATGCGGAAAGAAAAGCATATCAACCGGCGGATAGAGTTCAATGAAAGTATATAAAAACTAAAGAGAGAATGGGAGGCGTTTCAATCATGAAAGTAAAACTTTGGAACAAAAAATTGTGGAAAGAATATTATGCAGTTCTCTCTGTTATTAGTGTAATCGCGTCTTTTGTTTTTCTGTTTATAGACATACCTGATAAAAGTAAATTATGTTGTCTTATTGCCTTTTTTATTATGCTTGTTATAGCTTTCCTTGTCATGTGGCGTCGCGCAAATAAGCTAAAAAAAGTGTCTCTCAAAATAAACAATTCGACATTGGAAATTGAAACAGGAGATATTTTCTCAGAGAAAGGATTTAAGATTATCGCGTTTAATGAATATTTTGATACACAAGTAGATGATGTGTTGATTTCTAAGAATACATTGAACGGGAACTACATCACTCATTACTATTCTTGTTCTGCTGATTTGGATACTATTATAGATTCAGATGCACATTCAAAGGAGTGTATCATTGACACATGCCAAAGAAATATAGGGAAGACAAAACGGTATAAGCTTGGGACAATTATAAGAAATGGAGAATTTTTCCTCCTTGCCTTTACGCATTTTGATAAAAACAATCGAGCCTTTTTGGAAATTAATGACTATACAGCGTGCCTGATGAATATGTGGAATGAATGTGATATTCATTATGGGGGAAACACAGTCGTTTTGCCTTTGCTTGGCTCTGGCATCACTCGATTTCATGGTTACGAAAATATAACTGACCAGGAGTTGCTTGAAATAATGATATGGACTTTTAAGGTTAGTCGTATTAGGTTTCAATATCCGGCTAAGGCAAAAATTGTTCTCACAGACAGATGTCTGGATAAGATTAGTTTGTACGATGTAAAGAAACGATTCGACTCATAGGAGGTTTAAAATGGGACATAAATGTTTCATTTCTTTCAAGAAGGAAGATCAATGGTATCGTGATCAAATAGATAAGCTATTGGCGTCATCGGATGTGATTAACAAAGGGTTGAATAGAGTTATTAACAGTGATGATGGTGAGTATATTATGAAAACAATCCGGCAGGATTACCTCAAGGATTCCACTGTGACAATCTTTATGATCGGGTCACATTCTTCGGAAAACGAAGGCTATGATTATATGGGGCGCCGTAAGAATTATTTCATCGAACGTGAATTACAAGCATCATTATACAACGGAAGTTGGAATACAAGGAATGGTATTTTAGGTATTGTTTTGCCGGAAATGTATGATCGAATTTACAAAGGAAGTCATCAATGCATAATTTGTGGTAATATGCACAACACAGTTGTAATTGATGATTCAACGGTCATTCGGGAGTTTAGCGAAAACTACTACATAGAGCCTCACTCTGGATGCGGGTGGTCTGAAAACGAGAGATATTGTGTGCTTACAAAATGGGATGATTTTATTTTAGACCCTGATAGTTATGTAAACGCTGCATTTGATAAGCGAACAAGCGAGATTGCATCAAAAGTCAAGGTTCGTAATTTTCGATGATGGAGGCAACGCATAATGGACAAGATGAAATTTGAAACCCCCGACCTGACATCAGAAAACATCGACAAAATTGCCGCGCTCTTCCCCAACTGTGTCACGGAGATGAGGGGCGAGAACGGCAAGCTCAAGTGCGGGATCAACTTTGAATTGCTCAAGCAGATGCTGTCGCCAGATGTAGTGGACGGGGACGAGTGCTACGAGTTTACCTGGGTGGGCAAGAAGGCGTCCATTGTGGAGGCCAACAAGCCCATCCGTAAGACGCTGCGCCCCTGCCCGGAGGAAAGCAAGAACTGGGACACCACCGAAAACCTCTATATCGAGGGTGACAATCTGGAAGTGCTTAAGCTGTTGCAGGAGGCGTATCTGGGCAAGGTGAAGATGATCTACATCGACCCGCCCTACAACACCGGCAATGACTTCATCTATGCCGACGACTTCATGCGCTCGCAGGAAGAAGAAAACGAGCAGATGGGGATGTACGACGAGGACGACAACCGCCTGTTCAAGAACACTGACACCAACGGGCGGTTCCATTCGGACTGGTGCAGCATGATGTATTCCCGCCTGATGCTGGCAAGAAATTTGCTGGAAGAGGATGGGGTTATATTTATAAGTATCGATGACAATGAACAGGATAATCTCAAAAAAATATGTGATGAAGTATTTGGAAGCGATAATTTTATTGCGCAAATAGTGTGGGAAAAGCGATATACAAGAAGTAACAACGCAAAGTTGTTTGCATCTTTAACGGATTATATTTTTTTGTATAGGAAATCAAATAAACTTACTATCTTACGGGAATCGCGTAATGAAAAGAATGACTCTATTTATTCAAATCCTGATAACGATCCTCGCGGACCTTGGACAAGTGTTTCTTATGTTAATCCGGCCTCGCGTGAGCAGCGACCAAATCTATGTTATGATATCGTGAATCCTGAAACAGGTGAAACTGTAAGGCATCCAACAAACGCATGGAAATATGAATATTCAACGTATCAAAAACACAAGGCCGAAAATCGGCTTTATTGGGGTAAAAATGGCGAAAACACATACCCAAGATTAAAAAAATTTCTATCGGAAATGGATGGTGGCATTGTTCCAGCTAATCTCTGGTACTACAAAGATGTTGGTACTACAGATGCGGCGAGCAAAGAGCTTGAGCAGCTGTTGGGACGAAATGTTTTTAGTTTCCCAAAATCTGTAAATTTGATAAAACGAATGCTTGATATTTCTGTAGACAAAGAGAGTGTTATTCTTGACTTCTTCTCCGGCTCTGCTACCACCGCCCACGCTGTCATGGCGCAGAACTTCCAGGATGTGTTTGATGGGAAACCTGGCAAGCGGAAATTTATTATGGTGCAGTTGCCAGAGCCATGCGATGAAAAGAGCGAGGCGTATAAGGCAGGTTACAAAAATATTTGCGAAATTGGAAAAGAGCGCATCCGTCGGGCAGGAGAACTGGAATACAAAAACGTTTTTAGTACGGCAGGCAGTTCTTTACGTTGGAATGAAGAGGAAAAAGCAAAGCAAGGTGATAAATATGTTTGCCCTGATGATGTAGACATCGGCTTCCGCGTCCTCAAGCTGGATGACGGCAACATGAAGGATGTCTATTACGCCGCGGATGAGTACGACCAGGGTAACCTGGCCGACATGATTTCCAATATCAAAGAGGACCGTACTGACCTGGACCTGCTGTTCGGCTGCCTGCTGGACTGGGGGCTGCCCCTGTCCCTGCCTTACACTAGCGAACAGATCGACGGCTGCACCGTCCATATTTACAACGAGGGCGACCTGATTGCCTGTTTCGACCCAAATGTGCCGGAGAGCGTTGTGAAGGAGATTGCCAAGCGTAAACCTCTTCGGGCGGTGTTCCGCGACAGCAGTTTTGTTGATAGCCCTGCCAAAATCAATGTGTTCGAGATTTTCAAGCTCTATATGCCGGAGGATGCAGACGATATCTCCAAGCGCGTGCGGGTGATTTGAGTATGGATCGAATGTTAATTGATGCCTTTCGAGATGCAATGAACTATAACGGCTTTGGGGCATATAAGTTTTCTAATATCAACGGTAAGAACAAATGGAATGGCATCTGTTCTGCTATGGATTGGATAACTGTTGCTGTAGATGGCATCGACTTTACTCCCAATTTAACATACATAGGGCATCGGACTAGTGGAAGTATTATAGTTCTTACTCTTATATTAAGAATTGCATTAATAAAAGAGGGTATTGAGCAATTGCATAGGGTGTTTTATGACACAAATGAGGTGTTTTTAAATGACAGCTGTGATGTGTGGGATAAACATCCTTTTGGCGAAACTGATAATGCGCATTTTGAAACTATAAGGGCCTGCTTTGGTGCCCATCCGGTTAATATAAAAGCATACGGAGGGCAAGATTCCGGTAGAATGTTTGCAAGTTGGTCATATGTGGGATTTGATGATTTTAGTGTTCTACTCTATCCATCATCTGCGAAAGGAAATAACATTGACCTAAGTATCTCATTCGAAAAATTGGAGAAATATACTGCACTTCGATATGAACATTTAAGAGATTTGCTGTCCCTTAATACAGAAACTGAGAGTTTTGCAGGAGACTTGTTTTAATGAAACTTCAATTCAAACATCAAAAATTTCAGGCCGACGCTGCCAAGGCCGTGGTGGATGTCTTTGCCGGGCAGCCATACCTTACGCCAACCTATATGATGGATAGAGGTGTGGGCTACCAGCAGTCTCTCAGCGATGAGGACGACTTCACCGGCTGGCGCAACGAACGCATTATACCGGAACTAAGTGACCGGGTCATTTTGGAGCACCTGCAAAAGGTGCAGCGCGCGGGTCAGATCAAGCCATCCGAGCATTTGGAAGGGCATTACAACCTGACTATCGAGATGGAAACAGGTGTCGGCAAGACATACACCTACATCAAAACCATGTATGAATTGAACAAGCACTACGGCTGGAGCAAGTTCATTGTGGTGGTGCCCAGCATCGCTATCCGGGAGGGCGTGTACAAGTCTTTCCAGGTGACCCAGGAACATTTCGCAGAGGAATATGGGAAGAAGATCCGCTTCTTTATTTACAATTCCTCCCAGCTCACGGAGATTGACCGCTTCGCTTCCGACAGCTTCATCAACGTGATGATTATCAACTCCCAGGCTTTCAACGCTCGGGGCAAGGACGCCCGGCGTATTTACATGAAGCTGGATGAATTCCGTTCCCGCCGCCCCATTGACATCATCGCCAAGACAAACCCCATCCTGATTATCGATGAGCCCCAGTCGGTGGAGGGCAAGCAGACCAAGGAGCGGCTGAAGGAGTTCCATCCCCTGCTCACCCTGCGTTACTCCGCCACCCACAAGGCGGACAGCATCTACAATATGGTCTATCGGCTGGACGCCATGGAGGCCTACAACAAGCGGTTGGTGAAAAAGATTTCCGTGAAAGGCATTACTGAATCCGGCAGCATGGCCACAGAGGGTTATGTCTATCTGGAAGGAATCAATCTTTCCAAAGCCGACCCCACAGCCACCTTGCAGTTTGATTTCAAGGGCGCAAAGGGTATACGCAAAAAGACGATGAAAGTGGGTATTGGCTTTAACCTGTACGACAACTCCGGCAATCTGGACGAGTACAAAAACGGCTTTGTGGTCAAGTTCATCGATGGGCGGGACAACTCCGTGGAGTTTCTTAACGGGGTGAAGATTTTCGCCGGGGATGTCATTGGCAAGGTCAGCGAAGACCAGCTCCGCCGCATTCAGATTCGAGAGACGATTCTCTCCCACATCGAGCGGGAGCGTGCGCTTTTCCCCAAGGGCATCAAGGTGCTGAGCCTGTTCTTCATCGATGAGGTTGCCAAGTACAAACAGTATGACCAGGTGGGCCATCCACACAACGGCATTTACGCGGATATGTTCGAGGAGGAGTACCAGGACATCGTCTCCCATTTGCAGCGCGAGCTAGGGGACGAAGAGTACATCAACTATCTAAACGCCATCCCCGCCCACGAAACCCACGCCGGGTACTTTTCCATTGACAAAAAGGGCAAAATGGTTGACAGCAAGCTCAGCGACAAAAAGGCCGGCATATCCGATGACAGGGACGCCTACGATTTGATTATGAAGAACAAAGAGCTGCTGTTGGACCGGGACCCCAAGCGCTCCCCGGTGCGATTTATTTTTTCCCATTCGGCTCTGCGGGAGGGTTGGGACAACCCCAATGTGTTCCAAATTTGCACCCTGAAACAGAGCAGCAGCGAAGTGCGCAAGCGTCAGGAAGTGGGCCGGGGCCTGCGGCTGTGCGTCAATCAGGAGGGTGAGCGCATGGACGCCAATGTGCTGGGCAACGATGTCCACACGGTGAATGTGCTGACTGTTATCGCCAGCGAAAGCTACGACAGCTTCGCCAAAGGGCTGCAAACCGAGCTTGCCGAAGCGGTTGCCAACCGTCCGGTAGCTATTACCGCTGAACTCTTTAAGGGCAAGGTTATCAGCAATGTGCATGGCAATGAGCAGGTTGTGGATGGAGAAACCGCGCAAGCCATCTATTTCGATATGGCCATCAACGGCTATGTGGATAAGAAGGGCGCACTGACAGACAAGTATTACACAGACAAAGCCAACCATGCCGTTAAGGTTGCCGAGGAAGTAGCCGATTGTGCCGATGCAGTCCTCACTATTGTAGATTCGGTCTATGACAGTCGTGCTATGCAGCCAGAGAATGCCCGGGAAAAGAATGTGGAATTGCAAGTTGACCCTGAAAAGCTGGCCATGCCGGAGTTCAAGGCGCTGTGGCAAAGGATCAGCCCTAAGTCGGTATATGTGGTAGATTTTGATACGGATGAGCTTGTGCAGAAGTCGATTGACTCTCTCAATCGGAATCTGCGGGTGTCCAAGATATTCTTCAAGGTAGAACTTGGTACCATGAACGAGATACAGTCCAAGGAGGCTTTGCTGGAAGGCGCTTCTTTCGTGAAAGAGAAATCTGGAACGTATGCTACCGCAAGGCGCATCCACGCAAACCGCAGCGTGAAGTATGACCTTATTGGGAAGCTGGTGGGGGAGACGGGCCTGACTAGAAAGGCGGTTGTAGAAATTCTTACCGGCATTGAAAAATCCGTTTTTGACCAGTTTAAAGAGAACCCAGAGGAATTTATCATCAAAGCCGCCGACCTGATTAACGATGAAAAGGCAACGGCAATTATTCAGCATATCACATACAATATGCTGGACGAACGGTATGACGCAGATATATTCACAGAGCCGGCCATCAAGGGAAAGCTGGGCGTAAACGCCATGAAAGCCCAGCGACATTTATATGACCATATTGTGTACGATTCCACCAATGAGCGCGATTTCGCCACTGATCTTGATGCCAATACAGATGTGGCCGTCTACGTGAAGCTGCCGGACAGCTTCTACATCTCTACGCCTGTTGGAAGGTATAACCCGGACTGGGCGATTGCTTTCTATGAGGGAACCGTTAAGCATATCTACTTTGTTGCGGAAACCAAGGGATCCATGCATTCTATGCAGCTTCGCCTGATTGAAGAGTCCAAAATCCACTGTGCAAGGGAGCATTTCAAAGCGATCAGTAATGGAAATGTGGTCTATGATGTGGTGGACAGTTACCAGGCTTTGCTGGAAAAGGTGATGAAATAGCGAGTGAGAAGAGTGATAAAAACTGAGAGTATAAAAGTTGATTCGTATGTGGAACAAGCGGGAGGAGGCCGATTATGACCGGTGAAAAATTTACACTGATGCAATATTCTGTTAGTGGAATTCTAGGTTTGATTCAACTGCAGGATTTCGTTATTCCTGAAATCCAGCGCCCTTTTGTGTGGGATCGTAGCCAGGTTCGCGACTTGATTGACTCCCTGTACCAAGGATATCCAACGGGCTATATCATCACATGGAAAAATCCAGATGTGAAAACAAAAGATGGTGGGCGTTCCAACGGCAAGAAAGTGCTCATCGATGGCCAGCAACGGATTACTGCCCTTATGGCTGCTATTGCTGGGGAGGAAGTTTTGGATGATGACTTTAATAAAGATCGCATTCGGATCGCGTTTAACCCCTTAGCAGAGGATGAAAGCAAACGGTTTGCAGTTCAGGATGCCTCTCATCTTCGGGATAAGCGGTGGATTCCGGATATTTCTGCGGTGTTTTCGCCCGATTTTAAACAGCGCGCCTTTGAAAACCAGTATGCGCTAGACAATCCGGGCGTTGATTTAGATGAACTAGCCGATATACTCACCAAGTTGAAGGGAATTCTGAATCGCCAAATCGGTGTCATCGAGTTGGATCACACGCTGGACATTGATGAAGTAACCGAGATTTTTATACGCATCAACTCCAAGGGAACTCCCCTGAGTCAATCAGATTTTGTTATGTCGAAAATGGCCGCAGATACAGAACATGGCGGCAGTATGATGCGAAAAGCCGTGGATTATTTCTGCCATTTAGCTGTGAAACCGGAATTTGTATCGAGTCTGCAGAACGACCAGGAGTTTTCTGAGTCCAAATATGCAGAGAAAATCCGCTGGTTAGCGAAAGAACAGGAAGCGATTTATGACCCAGACTTTGGGGATATGTTGCGCGTTTCCTTTATGCATCAGTTCCGAAGGGGCCGACTTGCTGATCTTGTCAGCTTGCTTTCCGGAAGAAATTTTAAGACGAAAGAATATCAGGAAGATATTGTGGTGGACTCGTATCAAAAGCTGAATCAGGGGATTCTCAACTTTATCAACGAGTACAACTTTAAGCAGTTTCTCTTGGCTATCAAAGGCGCTGGTTTTATTTCCAACAAGCTGCTGAATTCCAATATGACCTTGAACTTTGCCTATACTCTCTATCTGATTTTGGCAAGCACACCAGAAATCCCCAAAGACCAAATAAAACGGTTTGTTCAGAAATGGTTTGTGCTTTCTACACTGACGTCTCGCTACACGGCTTCCCCAGAATCTCAAATGCATCGGGATATGCAGAGCATTGAAGAAAAGGGATTTCTCAATTTCTTCGCAGAAATAGAAGCCTCTGCGCTTTCAGAGAGTTTTTGGCGAGTGACATTGCCTCAGAATCTGGAAACCTCCTCTGTGAATAGCCCTGGGTTCCGGGCGTTTTTGGCTGCCCAGGTGTACTGTCACAGTGATTCTTTGTTCATGAATGGAATGGAAGTGAGGGATCTCTTATTGATTGCTGGAGATATTCATCACATCTTCCCACGGGCTTATTTGAAGAAGCAGGGGATCGATAATCGAGCCAGGTACAACCAGGTTGCAAATTATATCTATCTGGACACGCAGGTGAATAAGGCGATTGGGGATCAGGCTCCTTGTGAGTACTTTGGAAAAGTGATTCAGCAGTGCGAAGTGAAAGCTCCTGTTTTAGGAAATGTCGTGGATATGGAGCTATTGAAAAGAAATTTGGACGAAAACTGTATTCCTCAAGCAATTCATCAAATGGACTTTACAAATTATGAGGAGTTCCTTTCCCAGCGCAGATATTTGATGGCGGCCAAGATGGAAGAATATTATAGAAGCTTATAACATGAAAAACCGCACCCAGATCATTCTGCGTGCGGTTTTTTGGCGGAGATGAAGAGATTTGAACTCTTGCGCCGGTTTGAAGCCGACCTACCGCATTTCGAGTGCGGACCCTTCAACCACTTGGGTACATCTCCAGATATGTAGATTCACTCGCCGAAACGAGAGAAAAGCAAACGTCTGCCGCTGGGTTTTGTCCCAACGCGGAAGGCAAGCCTTACGCGGCTCGCCACAGCAAATTGCTGTGTAAAGTGATTCTACTTTCCAATTTGCGCAGACAAAAGCAGCCAAAACTCCAGAAAGCAGCGGAAATGTTGAAAGCACGTCAAGTGATATACTTTACACAATACACAGCGCTCCGCGTTGGCAAGGCAGTCCATGCCGCGGCGTTTGCCGGCGCTTCGCTCTGGTTTCTGGACAGTTTTTTATTGTAATCGGGAATGGGGAAAAAGTCAAGGGCTTTTCCTAGGGAGTTGACACAGCACAGCCACTCGGGGTAAAATAGAATCGACTCTCCATGAACTGTGGGCGGGCCTGTCGGTTTTGCGGGCTTTGCCTGGAAAGGAAGTGCTTTGAAAATGATGCGTATAGGCAGCGCCATCCGGCGTGTTTTGGCTTTGGCCCTTTGTGTTTTGTTGGGGTGCGGCGCCTTCGCGGGCTGCTCCCAGGTGGACGATATTGTTTCCAATGTGACGGCCGCAGGTGTGTTCCCCGTGGAGGTAAACGGCGTGACCATCTCCTCCCGGCCCTCCCGCGTGGTGGTGCTTTCCCCCAGCCTGGCGGATGTTATCCTGGCCCTGGGCTGCGAGACCCAGCTGGCCGGCGCCAGCGAGGGCTGCACCCAGTCCGCTTTGGATGAGCTGGAGAAAGTCTCCGCCGACAGCGTGGAGGCCATCCAGGCCTTGCAGCCGGATTTGGTGCTGGTGGATTCCAACAGCAGCGGCGCCCAAAGCGCCTTGGAAGAGGCCGGCGTCACTGTGCTTTCTGTGGAGCCCGCCACCGACCGCTCCGACTTCGAGCGGCTGTATTCCCAGGTTTCCTCGGCGCTGCTGGGGGGCGAGGCCGGTTATGACGAAGGTATCGCCACCGCCCAGGACATCTTCATCACCTTGGACAACATCAACCGCATTGTGCCCAAGGATACCATCACCACCGCCTGCTACCTCTACGATTTGGACGGCAGCGCTGTCACCGGCGATATGTTCGGCAGCACCATCATGTCCTATGCCGGTGTGACCAACGTCTTTGAGAGCCTGGAGGGCGGCACCTACGACTTCCAGTCTTTGGAAATTGCCAACCCCAACGTGATTTTCTGCGCCCCCGGCTTGAAGGAGCAGATTGAAAGCGACAGCCGTTTCGCGGACTTCCAGGCCGTGCAGCAGGGCAATGTGGTGGAGATGGACGAGAGCCTGATGGAGTGGCAGGGCCGCACCATTGTGGAGACCGCCTACGAAATCAGCGCGGCGGCCTTCCCCCAGCTGCTGGAGAGCTCCTCCAGCGTCAGCGACCCCACCCAGGACATTGAATCTCAAGTGAGCTCCGCCCTGGAGGCCCAGGCCCAGTATGAGACACTGGAGCAGGGCGACCAGGGGGACAGCGTCCAGGCCCTTCAGGAGCGCCTGACCCAGCTGGGCTACTTGACCGACCCCTACGACGGCATGTACGGCTCCACCACGGCGGACTGCGTCAGCCGGTTCCAGACGGCCAACGGCCTGGAGGCCACCGGCATCGCCGACCCCGCCACCCAGGCGGCGCTGTTCGCCAGCGGCGCCCTGCGGGAGGATGGCACCCCCTTGCCAGAGGAAAGCGGGGAGTCCTCCACCTCCCAGAGCAGCAGCTCCACTTCGGAAAGCAGCTCCTCCGCTTCGGAGAGCAGCGCTTCGGAGAGCTCCAGCCAGGCCTCCTCTGCGAGCAGCGGTTCGGAGAGCTCCAGCCAGACCTCCGCCTCCCAGTAAACCGGCGCTTCTGCCGGACTATAGCGACAGAAAAACAGGGCGTGCCGTGTGTTTTGCAGGGCGCGCCCTTTTGCTGTCCCCCGGCGGGGAAGCTTTGGAAAATGGCCCCTTTACAGTGAAAATCCCCTCGTGTATAATGAAAATTAACCGTGGAAAACGGCGGATTTTCTGGCCCGGACGCCGGGCAGAAGGGGAGAGAGAACATGGCAGTTTTTACAAAGGACCGGTCCTTTTACCGGTCGCTGGTCACCTTGGCGGTGCCCATCTCGCTGCAAAACCTGGTGACCTTCGCGGTGAGCTTTGCCGACAATGTGATGATAGGCTCTTTGGGGGACGACGCCATCTCTGGGGTGTACATTGGCGGGCAGCTCCAGTCGGTGCTGCAGATGTTCGTGGGCGGCATCGAGGGCGCCATCCTCATTTTGGCCGCCCAGTACTGGGGCAAAAAAGACACCCAGAGCATCCGCAAGGTGGTGTCCATCGGCATCAAGTTCGCCTTGGCGGTGGGGCTGCTCTCCAGCCTGGTGGCGGTGCTGTTCCCCCAGTGGGTCATCCGCGCCTTTACCACAGAGCCCGGCGTCATCCAGGAGGGCGCGGCCTATGTGCAGATCGTGGGCTTTACCTATCTGTTCTTTTCCGTGTCCCAGGTGATGATAGCCGCCATGCGCAGCGTGGAGACCGCCCGCATTGGGCTGTACATCTCCTGCATGGCGCTGGTTATCAATGTGTGCTTAAACTACGTGTTCATCTTTGGGCATTTTGGGTTCCCGGCTATGGGGGTGCGGGGCGCGGCCCTGGCCACGCTGGTTTCCCGGATTCTGGAGATGTGCGTGGGCGTAGGCTATGTGTTCTTCGTGGACAAGAAGCTGCGCTTTGGCCTGAAAGACCTGCTCCACACCGACCGCCAGCTGCTGCGGGACTTCATCCGCTATGGCCTGCCGGTCATTGGCGGGCAGGTGGTGTGGGCCATCAATTCCTTGGCCAACACCAAGATTTTGGGCTACTACAGCGCCGGGGTCATCGCGGCCGCCAGCATCACCGGCATGCTCCACAACCTGGTGTACGTGTGGATGAACGGCATGTCCTCGGCGGTGGGCATCATCACCGGCAAAACCGTGGGCGCCGGCCAGTATGAGAAGATGAAGGAGTACTCCAAAACCGTGCAGATGATTTTCCTCTTTGTGGGGCTCATCTCCGGGGCGGCGGTGTTCCTGGCCCGGGATGGGTTCATCTCTCTGTACAACGCCAGCCCCGAGGCCCAGGCGTATTCCCGGCAGTTTATCAACGTGATTTCCGTCACCATCATTGGCACCTGCTACCAGGCGGCCTGCCTGTTTGGGCTGGTAAAGTCCGGCGGGGACATCTCCTTTGTCTTTAAAAACGACACCATCTTTGTGTTTCTGGTGGTCATCCCCTCGTCGCTTTTGGCCATGTGGCTGGGCGCGCCGCCCTGGGTGGTGTTCGCTTGCCTGAAGTGCGACCAGATATTAAAGTGCTTTGTGGCCATTGTCAAGATAAACCGGTACAACTGGATGAAAAATCTCACCCGGGACAACACGTCCCAAGAGGAAAAGGAGCGTGCGGTTCATGGAACGTAACAGGACACAGCTGCGGGGCGCGGCACTGCTGATGCTCACCGCCTTGATTTGGGGCACGGCCTTTGTGGCCCAAAGCGTGGGGATGGACCATCTGGGCCCCTGCGCCTTTACGGCGGTGCGCAACTACATCGGCTGCGTGGCGCTGCTGCCGGTGATTGCCTTTGCCTCCCGGCTGCGCAAGGGCAAGCCCGAGGACGATGGGGAGCAGGTGCCCCCGGCCAAGGCCAGGAAGCGCCTGGCCCTGTGGGGCGCCGCCTGCGGCCTGCTGCTGGGCAGCGCCACCTTGCTGCAGCAGGCGGGGATGCAGACGGCCTCCCCGGGGAAGGCTGGCTTTTTAACGGCGCTGTACATTGTCATCGTGCCGGTGCTGGGGGTCTTTCTGGGCCGCCGCCCGGGGTTGAAAGTGTGGGCCGGCGTGGTGCTGGCCCTGGTGGGCGCCTACCTGCTCAGCGTGAAGGGCGGCGAGGGCATCGCCACCGGGGACTTGCTGGTCATTGCCAGCGCGGTGGTGTTCTCCCTGCACATTCTGGTGGTGGATTTCGTCCCTGCCGGCGTGGACGGCGTGAAGCTCTCCTGCGTGCAGTTCCTGGTGGCGGGGCTGCTGGCCACGGTGCTGGCGCTGCTCTTTGAGAGCTTTACCTTCTCGGACATTCTGGCGGCCTGGGTGCCCCTGCTCTACACGGGGATTATCTCCAGCGGCGTGGGCTACACCTTGCAGATTTTAGGCCAGCGCACGGTGAACCCCACGGTGGCCTCGCTGATTCTCAGCCTGGAATCGGTGTTCGCGGTGCTGGCGGGCTGGGTGCTGCTGGGGCAGCCCCTGTCCCCCCGGGAGCTGGTGGGCTGTGCCTTGGTGTTCGCTGCGGTGGTGCTGGCCCAGCTGCCCCAAAAGAAGCCGAAAGTACAATCAGAATGACGTTACCTGCTGGACTTTTCCCGGCCCCTGGGGTAAGATGGGGATAGGAAAAGCCACGGCGGCTTGCCCGCCCCGGGAAAGGATACGGTGAGGTAACATGAGGATTCTGGAAGCGAAAAATTACGAGGAAATGAACGCCCTGGCCGCGGGGATTATCGGAGCCCAGGTGCTGCTGCAGCCCCGGTGCGTGCTGGGCCTGGCCACGGGCTCCAGCCCCATCGGCACCTATGAAAAGCTGGTGGAGGCCCACCGGGCCGGCCGGCTGGATTTCTCCCAGGTGCGCACGGTGAACCTGGACGAGTACTGCGGCCTCTCCGGGGACAACCCCCAAAGCTACCGGTACTTTATGGAGAAGCACCTGTTCAGCCAGGTGAACCTCCCCCAGGGGAGCACCCATCTGCCCAACGGTACCGCCCCGGATATGGAGGCGGAGGCCCGCCGGTACGAGGCTTTGGTGGAAAGCCTGGGCTATGCCGATTTGCAGCTGCTGGGCATTGGCCACAACGGCCACATCGGCTTTAACGAGCCCTGCGAAAGCTTCCCCGCGGCGGTGCACCCGGTGGAGCTGACAGAGAGCACCATCCAGGCCAACTCCCGGCTGTTTGACAGGGTGGAGGACGTGCCCACCCGGGCCATCACCATGGGGATTGGCACCATCTTAAAGGCCCGGCGCATTCTGCTCATCGCCGGGGCGGACAAGCGGGAGATTGTGGAAAAGGCCCTCACCGGCCCAGTCACGCCCTGGGTGCCCGCCTCTGTGCTACAGCTGCACCGGGATGTCACGGTGATTACCTGCGGGGAATAAGCCTGCGCTCTCCCCGGCGGGACGTCCGGCGCTGCCGGGGAAAGGAGCACTATGGGAAAGACAAGACGCTGCCTGCTGGATTTGCTGCTGGCCGCCCTGTGCGTGGGACTGGGGCTGCTGCTGCCCTGGGCCTTCCGCTGGGTGCACAACGGGGAGCAGGTGCTCCTGCTGCTGCAGCTGCCGGTGCTGCTGTGCGGCATGCTCTGCGGCCCGGCCTATGGGCTCTCCTGCGGGCTGCTGATTGTCCTGCTGCCCCAGCTGTTCCCCGGGGCGGCGGGCGTGGCCCTCTCCACCGGGGAGCTGTGGGAGCTGGCCATCTACGGCTTTTTGGCGGGGCTTCTCACCTACCTGCTGGCGGCGGCGCCCCCGGTGCTCAACGTGCTGATGTCCTTGGTGGGGGCCATGCTGCTGGGACGGGTGTTCTGCGGCCTGCTGGACGCCTTTGTCTTTGTGCCCGGCTACACCTGGACGCAGTGGGTGGGGGAGTCCTTCGTCACCTGCCTGCCGGGGATAGTCCTGCAGCTGGCGGCCATCCCCCTGGTGACCTTGGCCCTGCGCCGCTGTGCCATTGCCGCCAAGCCCTGAGAGAGCGCGGTACTCTATAGCAAAAAAGAAAGCTGACAGACACACTGTGCCTGCCAGCTTTTTTATTGTGCTTGTCAGTCCCGCAGGATGACGCCGTGGCCGTCGTACATGCGGGAGGGGGAGGCGGCGAGGAGCAGCACGCCCTCTACAAAGCCCCACACGGCAATGGCCACCGTGGCCATACCGCAGGTGAAAATCCCGCCGATGATGGATACCAGCAGCTGCACAACCCCCCGGGTGGTAAAGCCCAGGTAGAAGTTGTGCACGCCCAGCGTGCCAAGCAGTATCCCCAGCAGCCCGGCTGCCAGGCGGCTTTTCTGGTTGTAGCCGGCAGGGGGCACGTTGTACTGGGGCACCACGTATTGAGGCTGGTAGTAGTTCTGCTGGGGGGGCTGGGTGTACTGGGGCGGCTGGTACTGGCCCGTGCCGTATGGGGGCGCTCCATACTGGGGCGCGCCGTAGCCCTGGTTCTGGGGGGGCTGCTGGTATTCCGGCTCTGGCTGGGGCGGTTCCGGCGCGCGGGGCGGCTCGGGGCTGTGGAACGGGTCGCCCTGGAAGGGGTCGGGCTCGTTGGGGTCAAAGGTCAAATGGGGCACCTGGCTGGCATAGGGGTTGGCCTGGGGGGCCTCCTCCTGGGCAGGGGCCTGCTGGGGCTCCTCTGGCGCGGGCTGGGGCTCTTGAGGGACTTCCTGGTCCGGGGTTCCCTTGTTCTCAAAATCAGTCATACCAAATTCTCCTTTTCGCAAGTGGGGGTGGTCAATCCTTTAAAAATACGCCGTTGGTATCTGTGTTGATGCGCCCGTCCAAAATGCGCACGCCATCTACAATGCCCCAGATGAACATGACAATGGCGCCAATGCCGCAGGTGAACAGGCTGAGCAGCAGCTGCAGCAGCCCCCGGGAGGTGTTCCCCAGGTAAAAGCTGTGGATGCCGTAGGTGCCCAGCAGGATGGCCAGAATGCCCGCCGCCACCCGGCTTTTCTGCACATAGCCGGGAGGGGGCTCCATGCCGGCCTGGGGCTGGTATTGGGGCGGGTTGTACATGGGCTGCTGGCCGGAATTTTGGTTGTAGTTGTAAGTTTCAGGCATAGTAGTACCATTCCTTTCCCGTGCCGCTGGCGCCAAATCAGGACGCACAGGGTGTGTATTCCATCGGCTCGCGATACCGTTTTCCTGTCTCTGGTTTTATCTTACACTACAGGGTTTTGAAAATCAACCCAAGGCCGTGTTTAGTAAGATAAAATTAAAAACTGAAAGGTTTTTTTCAAAAAGTTTCGGAAAGTTGTCCTCTGGAGGACAACTTTTCCCTGTTTTGGAGGGTAGGATGGAAGGAGTTTTTTTACAGCCCTTCCAGAAAGGAGGATGTGATGCTGGGATTCCGAAAAAAGGAGCAGGCGGCGGCCGTCTCTGTGCAGACCCGCCCGGAGGAGTCCTTCCGGCTGGGGAGGGCCGCGCCGCCCGGCCCCGGGGAGAGGGCCCTGTACCGGGCCCTGCGGGAG
>OLZO01000575.1_pt1 | contig 18066 bp, 22 predicted proteins | sample 1644431 | NCBI WGS metagenome assembly OLZO01 (sample SAMEA103958145, study PRJEB25191) | human gut metagenome | biome: human-associated habitat [ENVO:00009003]; feature: intestine environment [ENVO:2100002]; material: feces | place: Germany | collected 2013/2015
TAATGAAGCGCAGGAGGGGGTCTAAGGGGGAACCCTCGCCGGGGGTTCCCCCTTTTTCTTTACGTTTCTACGTGTGCGCCGTTACGTTGGGTGCTTGCGGTAGGCCCTACTGCCCTTTCGACCCCATTTCTTTGGTGCTTGCCCAAAGAAACGGTGTCGAGCCGTCAAAGAAAAGCGCTTGCCCTAAGTCTTTACGATAGCGGGACGCACGCGGCGCTGGCAGTGTCTTTCCGTGGTCAGCGCAAACCGAGATGCACCGTTCGCCCCCGGCGAAGGTGAGGTGGGCAGTTATCTGGCAGTCGACGCAACTGGTAGTCTCCGCCGGGGGCGGACGTGCCTTCCTGACGGGCAGGGCAACTGCTCAGCGCAGCGGCGCATACGCATCACGTCCAGGTTTTTCGCATTTGACCCTCCCGTTTTTATTTACATATCATTCACGTAAAGTCCACGTAAAATCCGTCAAAATCAACGATTGAGCCGTCTTGAACATTCTAAACGTTACGGACATTTTGTGCATATTTTTGAAAAAATTCTAAAAAATCTGTGCATTTTTTGTACTTTTTATTTGATTTCTCTTTCGCAATGGTTTAGAATATTTGGCAGACCGGAGGACTCCGGTCTCTGCCAAGAACTATTCTAGGAGTGATGGACGTTATGGAGAACTTCTTCTGGATCGGCATCGTGGGAGCGCTCATCGCGCTGCTCTTTGCCTACAGCCAGGCCAAAAAAGTTAAGCAGTATTCCGAAGGCACACCGACCATGCAGAAGATAGCGGCGGCCATACGCAAGGGCGCCAATGCCTATCTCAAGCGTCAGTACAAGACCGTGGCCATGATATTCGCGATCATCGCGGTGATACTCGCCATCCTGGCCTTTGTGCCCTGGATAGACGGTCAGGGCCTCGTCTCAAAGTTCGTGCCCTTCGCCTTTATAACCGGCGGCTTCTATTCCTGCCTCGCGGGCTTCATAGGCATGAGGATAGCGACTTCCTCCAATGCCCGCACCGCCAACGCCGCCAGCGAGAGCCTCAACCGCGGACTTCGCGTCGCGATCTCCTCCGGCTCCGTCATGGGCTTCACCGTCGTCGGCCTGGGCATCCTTGATGTCTCCGTATGGTTCCTCATCCTGAAATACGGCTTCCAGTGCGACTCCACCACCATCGCCAACACGATGGTCATGTTCGGCATGGGCGCTTCCTGCGCCGCGCTGTTCGCCCGCGTGGGCGGCGGCATCTTCACCAAGGCCGCCGACGTCGGTGCCGACCTCGTCGGCAAGGTCGAGGCCGGTATCCCCGAAGACGACCCCCGCAACCCCGCCACCATCGCCGACAACGTCGGCGATAACGTCGGCGACGTCGCCGGCATGGGCGCCGACCTCTACGAGAGCTACGTCGGCTCCATCCTCGCCACCTTCGCCATCGGCGCCTCCGCGGGCTACGGCTGGAACGGCATGTTCCTGCCCCTTGCCATCGCCGTCGTCGGTGTCATCTGCTCGCTCATAGGCTCCTTCATGATCCGCACCGGCGAGACCGCCACGCAGCGCGAGCTGCTCAAATCCATGCGCACCGGTACCTACTTCGCCGCCGCGCTCTGCGCCGTGCTCTGCATCCCGCTGACCTGGTACATAATGAAGGACGTCGAGGGCGCGAGCTGGATAGGCATACTTATCTCCATTTTCTGCGGCCTCGCTGCCGGCTGCGCCATAGGCTACGTCACCGAGTACTACACCTCCGACACCTATAAGCCCACGCAGGCCCTCTCCGACGCGACCGAGACCGGCGCCGCCACCACCATCATCGGCGGCATTTCCCTCGGCATGAAGAGCACCGCCGCCCCGATACTCATCGTCGGCGTCGCCGTCATCGTCAGCTTCATCGCCTCCGGCGGCTCGCTCGTGACTAACTCCGAGTCCTACGCCATTTCCTTCAACAACGGCCTCTACGGCATCGGCATCGCCGCCATCGGCATGCTGGCCACCCTGGGCATCACCCTCGCCACCGACGCCTACGGCCCCGTCGCCGACAACGCCGGCGGCATCGCCGAGATGAGCGGTCTCGGTGAGGAAGTCCGTGAGCGCACCGACGCGCTCGACTCCCTCGGCAACACCACCGCCGCCACCGGCAAGGGCTTTGCCATCGGTTCCGCCGCGCTCACCGCGCTGGCCCTGCTCGTCTCCTACGTCGAGGTCGCCGAGAGCGCCATGGGCGGCGCACAGATAGACCTCTCCGTCACCAACCCCGCCGTCCTCGTCGGCCTCTTTGTCGGCGCGATGCTGGTCTTCGTCTTCGGCGCGCTGACCATGTCCGCCGTCCAGAAGGCCGCCCAGCACATAGTCATCGAGGTCCGCCGCCAGTTCCGCGAGATCGCAGGCATCATGGAAGGCGAGGCCGAGCCCGATTATGAGAGCTGTGTCGACCTCTGCACCTCCGGCGCGCTGCGCGCCATGGTCCTGCCCGCGCTCCTGGCCGTCGTCGTACCCATCATCACGGGTCTCATACTCGGTGTCGAGGGCGTTGTGGGCCTGCTGGCCGGTACGACCGTCTGCGGCTTCGGCATGGCCGTGTTCATGTCCAACTCCGGCGGCGCGTGGGACAACGCGAAGAAGTATATAGAGGCTGGTCACCACGGCGGCAAGGGCAGCGAGTGCCACAAGGCCGGCGTCATCGGCGACACCGTGGGCGACCCCTTCAAGGACACCTCGGGCCCGAGCCTGAACATCCTCATCAAGCTCTGCTCCACCGTCTCGATTGTCTTCTCCGCCGTTATCGCCAACGTGCACCTGTTCTGATAATGCAAACAAAAAGGCCGCCCGACTGGGCGGCCTTTTTACTATGCGTATTAGTCGAACACGGGCTCTTGCTCAACGTGGAGGACATCGCCCGTGGAGGCGTCTATCGTATACTCGTACTCTGTCGTTCCGTTTATGAATTTGACATCGTAGAACACAAAGCCGTCGTCACGCTCGAAGTCGACGTCCAGGCGGCTGACTTCCTGCTGCGTGAAGCCCGCGTCGGCCAAAGCTGCGGCGCCGGCCGCGTCACGGCCTATATAAGCGCTGTCGTTCCACACAAAGTACCACACCAGGCCCAGGGCTACGGCGGCCACAAGAACTATCGCGACGATTATCCATATTATAGTTTTTTTCACTTTATTTCCTCCTTGTCTTGTTTGACTACGCCCTCATTTTCGCACGCTTCAATTAACGCAAGATTAAGACCGCGGGCTTTTCAAAAGATTTTTTCTGCGGTATTATTTAATATGGTTCTAATGTGTACGTGAAAAAATATGGGTACAAATCAGCTCTAAGGGATGTGAACGCTCATGCGCATACTTGTCGTCGAGGACGAAAGGGACCTTAATCGGATAATCTGCAAGCGGCTGGCCGCGGGGGGCTACTCCACTGACGCCTGCTACGACGGACGTGAGGCACTCGATTACCTTGAGAGCGCCAACTATGACGCGGCCATTTTCGACGTCATGATGCCGCGCATGGACGGTTTCACCGCCGTGCGGAAGCTGCGAGAACGCGGCGATGCCACCCCCGTGCTCTTTCTGACCGCGCGCGACGCCGTGAGTGACAGGGTCGAGGGCCTCGACCTCGGCGCCAACGACTACCTCGTCAAGCCCTTTTCCTTTGACGAGCTGCTTGCCCGCATCCGCGCCATGACCCGCAAGTCGACCGGCAGCACCACCAACGTCTTCACCTGCGGCGACCTCTCGCTGGACACTGCCTCCCACAAAGTGACGCGCGCCGGAAAGAACATAGACCTCTCCGCCAAGGAATTCGCAGTTCTGGAGTTCATGATCCGCAACAAGGGCTCCGTGCTCTCACGCGAGGCCATCGAGAACAACGTCTGGAGCTATGACTGGGAGGGCGGCACAAACGTCGTGGACGTCTACATGAGCTACCTGCGCCGCAAGCTCGACGCCGACTTCGACAAGAAGCTCATCCACACCGTACGCGGCGTGGGCTGGGTGCTGAGGGACGAAGCATGAGATTCATAACCATCAAAACCAGGGTAACAATATACTTTACGCTCATGATGGTGCTGGTAGTAGCCCTGGTGCTCATCTTCATGCTCATCGTGGGAAACCGGGTGCTGACAAATAACGCCGAGGCTACGCTGCTCGACGTCGTGCACGACAACATCGACGACGTCGAGTATGAAAACGGCTACCTCGACCTCGACGAGCTGAATCTCTACCGCCACAATGTCTACGTCCTTGTTTACGACGAGGACCTGCAGCTCATCGGCGGCGCGGGCCTGCGTCATTTCGAGGGCGACGACGATTTCCTCAACGGTCAGACCCGCGACATAGTCATAGACGGTGAAAAGTACCTCGTCTACGACCTCTATGTCCAGAACCCCGGCGGCGACGTCTGGCTGCGCGGCATCACCTCCACTGACAACTCCTTCTCCGCCGTGCGTGTCATCGTCATTCTCTCGCTGGTGCTTTTCCCCGTGCTGGTGCTGCTGACGGCCGTCGTCGGCTGGCTCATCGCGCGCCGGGCCTTTAAGCCCGTCCGGCAGATAACCGACACCGTGGACGCCATCTCCGATGGCTCCGACCTCACAGCCCGCATCGGCCTAAAGCGCGGGCGCGACGAAATACACCGCCTCGCCGCCACCTTTGATAGGATGTTCGACCGGCTGGAGCACTCCTTCAACGCCGAAAAGCGCTTCGCCTCCGACGCCTCGCACGAGCTGCGCACGCCCATAGCCGTCATAATCGCAGAGTGCGAGTACGCGAGGCAGAACGCCAAGACCGTGGAGGACTATCAGGAGTCCATGGAGGTCGTGGAGCGGCAGTCCCGCAAGATGTCCACCCTCGTAAATCAGCTGCTCAACATCACCCGCATGGATCAGGGCACGCACAAGATCTCCCTTGAGCGCGCCGACTACTCCGAGCTGGTCGAGGTGGTCTGCGACGAGGCCGCCGTGGCCTCCGGGCGCGACATACAGCTCGAGAAGGACATAGAACAGGGCGTCTACGCCAACATGGACGTCGGCCTGATGGCCCGGCTGGTGCAAAATCTCGTGGAAAACGCCTTCAAATATACCGCCGAGGGCGGCAAGGTCCGTGTCAGCCTCCACACTGCCGACGGCAAGCTCACCTTCTCCGTCTCCGACACCGGCATAGGCATAGACAAGAAGGACCTGCCACACATCTGGGAGCGTTTCTGGCAAGCCGACAGTTCCCGCGGCGTCGACCGCGGCTCCGGCCTCGGCCTGTCAATGGTCAAGCAGATAGCCGACGCGCACGATGGCAAGCTCAATGTCGAGAGCAAGCCCGGCGAGGGCAGTACCTTCTCCTATACCATGGAATGTAGTAACTAAAAATTCTTTTGTTCTTATAGTTTCTTTTGTGTTGACAAAGCGCGTGGGAAGTCATATAATGCAGACAAGGAAGCCGATGAAAGCGAGGTATACAACATGGCAAATCCAATCTGCGTAATAGGCGACTCTATAACCGGAGGAGTTGTTTATCTTTCGGACAGCGCGAAGTATACCCACTGGAAGGATTCTTTTGTCAATCTGCTGGGCGCTTCGCTGGATACGGAGCTAAAGAACCACTCCAAGTTCGGCTGCACCTCCTCTGCCGCGCTCAAGCGGCTGGAGCGATACGCCAAGGACATCTCCGCCTGTCCCACCACGCTGGTCATGCTGGGCGGGAACGATTCCGATTTTAACTGGCCCGCCGTAGCGGCTGAGCCGGAGGCCCCGCACGACTGCAACACGCCCATAGAGAAGTTCAAGGAGTACTACAACAGCGTGCTGGACGGCATACAGGCCCTGGGCAGCAAGCCCGTGGTGATAAATCTCATTCCCGTCTACGGCAAGCGCTATTTTGACTGGTTTTCCCGAAAGCTGGACCCCAAGGCGCTCATGCACTTCCTCGGCACGACCAACAGCATTGAGCACTGGAACGAGATGTATAACCTCGCCGTCATGCGCATAGCCGCCAAGCGCGGCGTCCCGATGCTGGACGTGCGCAGCGCTTTCCTGGAGAAGCGCGATTTCGAGGGACTGTTCAGCGAGGACGGCATCCACCCCAGCCCCGAGGGCCACAGACGCATGTTCGAATACATTCTCCCCCAGGCCAAGGGCATTCTGGCCTGACACGAGGTCTGTCACAAACAAATATAGAATACCCCCTGATGTAGAAACGAAGCTACATCAGGGGGTATTTTTTTGCAGCAGACTGTCAAACTTTCTCTGCCACAGCATTCCGCCGTATCAGTTCTTTTCCGGCACGGTCGCAGAGTTTTTAAGCAGATCCAGGTATAACCGCAGCTCTTTCTGTACGGTCTCAGTAAAATCAAATTTGCCCCCGCACATACACCAGCTGTGGTTTACGCCGCGCATAATGTAGAAAATGGAGGTAGCTACCTCCTCAGCGCTGCGATCAGCAGGTATCTCGCCCAAGGCTATGGCCTTGGAGATTATCGCCACAACCAGGGCCCAGCCCGCCTCCGCGTGGAAGCCCTCATAGTCACCTTTTTTCAGATGCATCGTGTACCTTGAAGATGCCACAGCAGGTCCGAGCTGCTCTACGGCGCTGTCTACGGCCTTGATGGCCAGAAGTGCCTGGTCGATGCAGGTCTTCTGGGCGAAGATCTCCGGCATGGCCTCGGACAACTGTATCGATATAATGTCGCTGAAGCTTTCGATGACCTCATCGATTGAATGGTAGTAATAGTAAAACGTGCTCTTGGTTATACCCGCAGCCTTGCATATCTGGCTGATAGTGATGTTAGCGCCAGAGCTCTCCTGGAGGAGCTTGAACGAGATCATGGATATCCGGTCCTTCGTGCTGAGTTTGCTTTCATCTTTGAGTACCATATTTCTCACATCTCCAAACAATCATACCTTCTTTTATTTATCCTAAGCCTATCATCGGACAATGTCAATATTTATCGGCAAATATTAAGACTATGGTCCGATTTTTATCAATCGCAAGAACAATCTTTTCACAAATATATTGCTGATATTTTGTATATTGCTACGAATCGACAAAAAGCCATGGTTAAAGCATTGACAATTTTCCGAGCGTAGAGTATAAGTAATCCGTACAGCAGTACTGTTAATTCGGACACTAGTGCGAACAGTCCGGAATGCTTGCCGGTATCCGTGAGACAACTGCAATTTAAAAGAGAGGTGTAAAGATGGACGCAATAGGTATTATTGGCTGCATACTTGGCTTCGTCCTCGTTATTTTTCTTTCGTTCAAGAACTTTTCCCCGTTTATTGCCTCGTGCATAGGCGCGTTTTTCGTCATCCTTGTCACGGGGTCTCCGATAGTCGAGACGCTGACGACTTATGCTTCCAACTGTGCCAGTTTTGCTGCCGGCTACTGGCTGGTATTCCTGTTTGGTGCGATCATGGCACGCATTTACAGCGAGAGCGGAGCGGCTATGGCTGTCGCCGTCGGTCTCAAAAAGACTGTCTTGAGCGACAAATTTAGTCCCAACGTCCAGCAGTTTCTGGCCCTTCTGGTCATTGACCTCATCCCCGGCATTCTTGGCCTCGGCGGCGTTATAACTTCCGTGGCGCTGCTGCTTTGCTACCCAATCGCCCTGTCCATACTCGAGTCTTACAACATACCCAAACGCTTTTCCTACGGTGCTCTGTGCCTTGGCTGCTTCTCCTGGTGCATACTCGTTCCCGGTGCGGTGCAGACAACCAATATTATCCCCCAGCAGTTCCTCGGCACCGATGCCATGGCTCTTGCCGTCCCCGGCTGGATAGGCGGCATTGTCTGGGCCGTCGGCGGAACCTTCATCCTCAATCACATGGTCAATCGCGCCAAGAAGAAGGGCGAAATCTTCGAGTACGGCCCAAATGACAAGCGCTTTGAGGAGAGCGACAAGCTGCCCAACTTCTGGCTGAGCCTCCTGCCCCTGGTCTTCCTCTTTGTTATCTACAACATTCTGAAGGTCAACATCAACATTTCCCTGGGCCTTGGCGCGCTTCTCACGCTGGTCCTCAATTGGAAGTACCTCAAGCCCGTCGGCATACTCGCCACCCTTAACGGCGGCGCCATGCAGGCTATTGCACCCATGGCTACCGTCGGTGCCATGGTCGGCTTTGCCAACGTCGTCACCGGCACCGAGGCTTTCGGCACAATTACCACTGCGCTGTTCGGCATGGATATTCCGCCCGTACTGCTGGTAATAATTTTCTGCGGTATCATCGCCGGCCTCACCGGCGGTTCCGGCACCGGCTTCCTGGTTTCCCTGCCCATTCTGGCCCCCACACTGCTCGCTCAGGGCGTCGATCCGGAGATGATACACAGGGTCGGTCTCTTTGCCGGCACCGCCATCTCCATGCTCCCCTACAGCGGCTGCATACTCATGTTCCTGCCCATCTCCGGGCTGAAGCTCAAGGACATCTATGGCCAGGTGTTCTGGACTATGGTCGTCTGGGGACTTGTCAGCACTGCCGTAGTCGTACTCTGCTGGAGTATAGGTCTTTGATATCAGCTGATTATTGATTTGAAGTGACAAAACCATGGGCATAATCGGATGTTTTCTGGCGTTTATAGTCGTTATTTATCTTGTTTATAAGAACTGGTCAGTTCTTATAGCCGGCCTGATAGGCGCGCTTATCTGCATTGCAGCCAACGGGCTGCCCCTGTGGGTGTACGGAGACAACGTATTTGAGAAACACGGGATAAACCGGGACAGGACGGGAGACCGCGAGAAAACCCGCTATTTGTGCGGGAAACAGGGCATTTTCACCCGGGACAGGGCATTGATCCGGCCCGGCTTTATCAGACAACTTGAGACGAGGGCGTCGACGCGGTCGGCGTCCTTTTTTCATGCCCTGGGAGGCCCTGCAACGGCGGCGGCGCTGCTGGGGCATATCGTACCCACAACGGGGCGAAACCCTTGAAACAAGGGCATTTGAGGGCAAAAAGAGGGCCGCTCGGCCCGTCCCGGAAGTCACAGCAGCAGACAAAGAGGACGGGCTTCGCGGCCCATGGTCACAGTATAGCAGAGACGGCCCCGGAAGGCAAGCGGGCGAGCTGTGCAAACGGGGCGTTAATCCGTGCAAAAATTAACGGCAGAGGGCAAAAACAGGGGTTCGGCGGCGTGGATCGGCGGCGCGGAGGCGTTACGAGCTGTTATTCCAGGCGTTACGACGACGGCGGCGATCGGGCCCAGGCACGGCAAAACCCGCCCTTTTCAAAGTGACATTTTGAGCGAAATCGTGTCACCCTGTCACTTTGCCAGAAATACCGGGGTTTCCGGGCGTTCTGGGCGGTTTATCCATGCTCGGGCAAAGTGACAGCATTTTGATTTAGTTTTTAATCATGGCAGGGCAAAAAATTAGGCGGTTCCGTCGCGGGCCTCACGGCTCCCAGCGGGGCCGCTTTTTTCGTCCTCGCTCCCGTCGAAGTATGTTGAATAAATAGATTCTTTTTTCTCCTCGACGTGGCGCTTGTACTTGAAGTAGACCAGGTCGAAGATCTCCTCCCGATGGGACGGCGGAAGGAGCCGGTACATGGCGACGAGATCCACCTCATCCTCGGACAGTGGGAGGCCGTCACAGGTGAGCCCCTGGGACGCCTTGATCTCATCTAGGTCACGGAGCTCCGTAGGCGGCTCGCTCTTTTTTTCGGGTGACAGCTCGAGCAGATAGTCGGCGGACACATCGAAAATGCGAGCAAGCGACGCGAGCGCATTATACCCGGGCTTGCTTTTGCCGGACTCCCAATCGCCGACGTTTCCGGGAGAAACACCAGCCGCCTTTGCGAGCTGGCCTTGAGTCATCCCGTTTTTTGCCCTCAATTCCTTCAACAACGTATTAAACATAGGTTCCTCCTCGAATTTGCGAAACATACACGCAAAACTATTGACTTCCTCGAAAATGCGAGTTATAATAAAGCAGGATTAAAAATTTAAGCAAATCAAGCATAGCACACCACCCACCAAAAGGAAAGACCAAAGGAGGCGGCGGTAGAGTAAAAGCGAGCGGCGAGGGCTTACACCTCCTTCGTTATATCGGAATGTTTCTCTTGTTACACCTTACGGCAAGCTGTTCTCCGCGTTACACACGGGACAGCGCACCACACGGCGGATGCCTGTCCGCCGGATGGGATTGCCGCAGACGCGGCAACGGTGCTTCGAGAGTTTACAAACCGAAGCATAGCGAAAGAGGGGTTTCTCCCCCAAAGCCTCGGGGATCGTGCCACCGACCCCGAAGCGGCTCGTTTTCTTGCGAATGGTAAAGCGGTATTTTTTCATTTATGACTACCCTCGCCGCTTGCTTTTACTCTACCACAAGCCACCACAAAACGCAAAGAGGGAATAAGGACAGGGCAGCAGGGAGCGGCGGAGACGAGCTTCCCCCGAATATAGGCATCGGTTCTAAGAATTGCGGAGACAAGACCCTCGAGGGAGGGGCAACTCCCCAGGGCATCGGCGAGAATAGCCTCTTTCATAATGGGCGACCCCCACCGCTCCCTCCTGTCCTGTCCATCCCCCGAAAAATGCAAAGGAGGCCGACCATGAGGAACGGCAAGAAGCCGACCAGAAAGCAGAAGATCAGGCTCGGGCAAGCGGGCCTCTCACCGGAGAACTGGCTCGTCGTGCGGCAGAAGCCGGACGGGGAGCTCATCCTCCTCCACAAGCACACAAACACGATCCGGGTCGTCCCCGCGCTGGGACAGTGACCCCCACACAGAAAGGAAGGAACAGCAGCATGAGAAAGATGAAGAAGATCAACGGCTACCTCGTCGTCAAGTTCAACGCCCGGGAGCTCCGGGAGTATGAGGGGACGGCCCTCGGCGAGTATGGCGTCATCGACGCCGAGCTCTACACCGGCAACCTGGACGTCGACCGGGGCGCGATGGAGTACGACAACGCGGGCAGCATGGAGGAGGCCGTGGAGCTGGCCCGGGGCCTCGAGTCGGAGCTCGACGCCGAGGAACCCGAGGTCAAGGTCACGATCGTCAAGGAGACCGACGAGACCACCGAGGAGGAGGAAGTCGACGCCCAGCAGATGATCGCCGGATGGGAGACCGTCCTCCGGGGGCAGGTCGAGAGCCCCCACTATAAGGACGTGGACGCACGGACGGCGGCGCATGAGCTATACGGCTACAAGGCCGCGCTCCGCGACCTGGGCCTTCTGGCTCGGGAGGACTGCTTCGTCCTCCCGGACACCTTCGGAGCGTGGCCGGGCCGGGAGGAGCGGACGACCTTCGAGCACCTTCACCCGGAGCTCAAGCGCCACCGGGAGACGGCGCAGCTCTACGCCCTGGGGCTGGCGCTGGCGGCAGATTGCCCGCCCAACGATTGCCGGGTCTACCTCAACATCTTCGACGGGGCCCGGGAGCTGGACGCCGCCCTGGACAACCTGGACGCGGACGGCATCCCGGCGCTCGCCTTGCGGAGGGCGCTCCGGGAATGGGTCGGAGAGCTGGCGGAGATGTACCGGGATAACTATGCGATCCAGAAGTACCGGGAGGAGGCGAAAGAAGAAAGGCCGCCCGCAGAGCGGACGGCCCGGACAGACAAGGAGCTCACTCGGCTAAAGACGCTCTTGCGAGAGGTGGACGGCTACGTCAACGAGTGTTCTCACGGTCGTACTTCTCAATAGCGGCGACGGACACATCGGCCATGATCTGGATGAACTTGGAAAGGACGGAGTCCTCCTCCTTTTGCGCCGGATGCTGGTCGAGGAAATCGTTGAGAAGTTCTTCTCTAAACCGTTTGGCATCAAACATATTTTACACCCCCTTCCCGGGCCGGGAGCCCCGCTTCGATTATACCAGCGCCGGGGAGGGGCGCACAAGGAGGAAACAGCAGCATGAAAGCAGAACTCAAACGAGCCGCCGACCTCGTCGCCTTCCAGCGGCGCGAGGCCCTGTCTCGGAAGCGGCTCTCGGGAGACCCCCGGAACCCCTTCCGCCCCCGGTATGGCGCGGAGCTGACCTTCGCCGCCGCGTCACAGGAGGCCGAGACCCTGGGCTATATTCTCAAATTGCTTGAGAAAGAAGCGGCCCGAGAGTGTGCGAGGCGGGTCTTCCCCACGCTGGACGCGATCCTCGACTTCGTCGTCGGCCTGGGCCTCATGGCCCTCGGGGGCCTGGGGCTCGCCGCCGCGTGTGTCGTGGCAGGAGCGCCGGACAGCTTCACCCGTGCGGCGGCGCTGCTGGGCCTGGGGTTTATGGCAGCGGTCAACCTGCACCGGCAGAAGCGGAAGTAAATCTAAGAACGACTACACAGGAAGGAGGACAGCGGTGAAAAGCAACGGTAAACTTTGCCCCCTGGGGAAGCTCGTCGTCAAGGCGCTCACTGACCAGGACAAGACGAAGACGCAGCTCGCCGCCGAGATCGGCACATCGCCGCAGTATCTAAGCTACATTCTCTACGGCGTCCGGTCGGGCGAGAAGTACCTCCCGGCGATCATCGCGGCCCTCAACCTCGACCCCCGGAAGGTCGAGAAGGTAACGGCAGCGTAATACCAGGAAGGGAGGGACAGGAGTGCCGGACGTATTCATCGGGCTCAAGGAGGCCGCAGAGTTTGAGGGCGTGAAGTATAACACCCTCGTCCAGCGGATCAAGCGAAGCCCCAATCAGTACAAGACCAGAACGCAGCCCCAGGAGAACGGCGGCAGAGAGCAGGTGCTCGTCTCCGTCGACTCCCTCACAGCCAAGGGCCGGAAGGCGTGGCGGGCGGCACAGAAGATAGACGGGAGGGATGTCGTCATAGAGAAGCGAACAGAGTCCGCGCCCTGGTATGTGGGCGTCGACCTCAACCACTACACGGAGCAGAACAAGAAGGCGTTCTATGAAGCCGTCGAGCTGGCGGCGCGGGTTCAAGACTTCATCGACTATGACGGCCCCGACCGCACGGCCTACGCCGAGCGGTACGCGCTGGGCCTGGGAGTGAGTCTCCCGACCCTCTACCGCTACGTCGACAACATCCTCAAGGCGAACGCCTGGGCCCTCAAGATGGAGAAGGAGGACGGCCAGAGCCGGGACTATTTCCGGGCGCTGTCCTTGTGTCGGAAGCCGAAGGCGACCGCCACCTTCCCGAGTCTCACGGATGAGCAAAAGGCGCTCATTCAAAATATATGGTTCGACCGGCGCTTCGCGGCCAACCTGGGAACGATCGAAATGCTCTACGAGAAGTTCGAGGAGGTCGCCGAGGGCCGGGGCTGGGAGAACTACCCCAGCATCAAGACGGTCGCCCGGTACATCAAGCACCTCATGGACAGCCGAGGCGGAGAGTCGGCCCGCTACCTCGCGGCCAACGGCTCCCGGGAGTGGAAGAACAAGAAGATGCTCAAGGGCAAGCGCGACGCGACGAGCCTCAAGGTCATGGAGTACGTCGTCGGCGACGAGCACACCTTCGACTTTTGGGTTCAGTGGGTCGCCCCGAACGGGAAGATCAAGGCCGTCCGCCCGAAGCTCGTCGCATGGATGGACATGCGGAGCCGGGCGATCGTGGGCGACGTGGCTTGTGTGGACGCCAACAACCAGACCCTCAAAGAGAGCCTCGTCAAGATGCTCTACTCCCACCCGGGCGGCGTCCCCCACATCCTCCACGTCGACAACGGCAAGGACTACACGGCGAAGACCATGACCGGCCAGAGCCGCAAGAAGCGGAACATCGACTTCGAGTTCGACGCCGAGACCGTGGGCTTCTACCAGAGCATCGGCATCGAGGAGGTCGGGCGGTCGCTCCCCTATCAGCCGTGGGACAAGCCGATCGAGCGCTTCTTCTCGACCGTGTGCTCCAAGTTCTCGAAATGGTTCGAGAGCTACACGGGCACCCTCACCGGCTCCAAGACCTACGCCAAACGGCAGAAGGACGTCGACGGTATGCTCGAGCGCGGCGAGCTGCTGACGATGGAGGAGTTCTGGGAGGCATGGACGGAGTGGAAGGAGACGAAGTACCACACCCGGGAGCACCGGGGCCTCAAGGACGCGGGCGAGAAGTGGATCACGCCGATCTCGCTCTTTGAGAACGGCGAACGCTACGAGAAGGCAGCGCCGCCCCGGGAGTATGCGGCGATGCTGCTCATGAAGGCGGACACCGCCCTCGTGCGGAACCAGGGGATCACCAAGTTCGGGACGCTCTACACGGACTACGAGCTTTGCCACTATGTTGGCAAGCATGTCGGCATCAAGTGGGACATCGACGACGTCACGAAGCTCTACGTCTTCGACCAGGAGGGCCGGAAGATCTGTGAGGCCGTCTCCGCCGAGCTGCTGGCCTTCGGGCCCCACTGTTCACAGGCGGCGCTTGAGCGCCTCCGCCGCGACCAGAAGCGGCAGGAGAAGGAGATGCGGGAGATCCTGGAAGACTTCACGACGCCCTACGAGCTCCGGGTGGAGCAGGGCAGACCGTCCGACGCCGTGGGCAAGCTCGACCTCACCATCAAGGCAGAGCGGAGCCCGAAGGTCATCGCCCTCCCGAACGACAAGGAATACCGGGCGGAAGCGGCGGCGAGCCGGAAGACCGGGAAGAAGACGTCCGGGGACGAGTTCCTCGGCAAGAAGGCAGACGACGCCCTCGCTCGCTTGAGGGCTATGAACGAATAGGAGGAACAACATGGAAATCACAGCAGCAGCGGCCCAGGCCACAACCTACACCACCGGCAAGACCCTTGCCGAGCAGATCAACGACTACCTCGCGGTCTCGAAGACCAGCATCGCCACCCTGGCGAGCGAGATCCCGGGCTACTCCCGCCCGACGATCTCCCGCTACCTCTCCGGCAAGTACGAGGGGGACATCTCCACCATCGAGAAGCTCCTCGCGGACTGGCTGGCCCAGCGCACCGGCGAGGCCGTGGAGCTCCCGGAGCCGGGGCGCAAGACCGGACGGAAGCCCGTCTTCTATGAGAGCCGGGACGCCCTCAAGGTGCTCGGCGTGTGTCAAAGCTGTCAAGAGTACATCGGCCTCGGCATCGTGGTCGCCCGCAGCGGCTACGGCAAGACCTACTCCCTCCGGCAGTACGCGAAGCTCCCCCGGGTCGCCTACATTGAGTGCGACGACACCATGAGCAGCCGCGATCTTGTGGAGGCGATCGAGAAGTCCCTCGGCATCCCCAGCGGCTACGGCACTATCTGGCGCAGGGTCAACGGCATCCGGGACTTCTTCAACACGAACAAGGGATACCTCCTCATCATCGACGAGGCGGACAAGCTCGTCTCGAAGTACACCCAAAAGAAGATGGAGATCCTCCGGGCGATCTTCGACCAATCCGACGTGGGGCTCGTCATCGCCGGAGAGCCGAAGCTCGAAGCGCAGATCAAGACCTACCTCGCCCGCATGGCGAACCGGGTCGACTTCTATGTCTCCCTCAAGGGGCTTGACCCCTCGGAGGTGGAGGGCTACCTCGAGGGCTTCGAGGTAGATCCCGACGCGATGGTCGAGCTCAAGGCCCGGGCCTGCAACATGCAGACCGGATGCTTCCGACTCCTCGACCGAACCCTCTCCAACGTCACCCGCATCCTTGAGGAGCGCGGCGAGAGAGTCGTCACCGTGAAGATCATCGAGCAAGCCTCGAGCCTCATGATGCTCTAACACGGAAGGGGGCCGGGACAATGAAAATGAGAAAGCAGCGTCTCATGGGTCTCGCTATGCTGGCGATCACCGCCCTCATCCTGGTCATGGCCCGAGGCGGGAAGACGCCGGAGGACAGCGACGCGACCGCCGCTCTCCTCACCGGGCCGCTCGGCCTCTATATGCTCCTCTCTAAGACCTACATCCTATACGAAGACAAGGAGCCGAAGGAGGCCACCGAAGCAAGCCGCAGCGGGGAGGCAACTCCCCGGGCATATATCAACAAGCACAGAAAGGAAGGAGCCTACACATGGCAAGGAAAAGAGTGGTCGAACCCTCCGGGGTCAAGACCTGGGAGGACGCGAACGACGCCCTCCGTCAGATTGCAGAAGCGCAGCTCGCCGTCCAGGACATTGAGGGCGAGATGAACAAGCAGATCCTCGGGGCCAAGAAGGCCGCAGAGGAGCAGAGCAAGCCCCACAAGGACAGGATCGCCAAGCTCGAGCGCGAGCTCAAGGACTTCGTCACCGAACACCGGGCGGACATGGGGAAGGCGAAGTCGAAGATCCTCACCTTCGGCGAGGTCGGCTTCCGACTCTCGACCTCCGTGTCCCTCCCCAGGGCGAAGGAGAAGATCGAGGAGATCATCCGCCGCCTCAAGAACCGGCAGATGATGGACTGCATCGTCGTCAAGGAGGACGTCTCGAAGGAGGCCCTCAAGAAGTACGGCGAGGACACCGTCAACGCGGTCGGCGCTACCTGGAAGCAGCAAGACGTCTTCGGCTACGAGCTGGACTTCGCGAAGCTGGAACAGGTCAAGAGCGGCATGTAAGGGGGCGGGATTCATGCGGGTCGACATCACCACCACGAGAAAGAAGTACCGGGTCATCTACGCCGACCCTCCATGGAAGTTCAGCAGCAAGGAAGCAACTGGAAAAACGCGCGGGGGGGGTAATTTCTACCACCTATAAACCCCTAGAAGCGGTCTATCCGACCATGACCACCGAGGCCCTCAAGGAGCTCGACGTCGGGCGCATCGCCCACCGAGACGCGGCTCTCTTTATGTGGGCCACCGACGCCCACATCCCGGACGCCCTTGAGCTCTATCGGGCGTGGGGGTTCCGGTATGTGACCGTCGCCTTTGTGTGGTCGAAGAAGACCGTCAACGGGAAGACCGTCTCGAACCTCGCGCCCTGGACGCTCAAAAACTGTGAGCTTTGCCTCATGGGGACGCGGGGGCGGATGGTTCAGTACAAGCAGAAGAACAACATCCCGCAGCTCGTGGAGGCCGTGAGAACGCGGCACAGCGAGAAGCCGGAGGAAGTCCGCCGCCGCATCGAGGAGCTGTTCGGGGACGTCCCCCGGATCGAACTCTTTGCCCGGAAAAGGTTCCACGGCTGGGACTGTTGGGGAAACGAGGTGTAAATCATGGCAGCAACACGCAGCGGAAGGAAGCTCCCCTCCATCCGCACACTATGGGCGATCGCGAAGTCGCCCGAGCTCCGGCTCTCGGACGAAGACCTTCACGGGGTCGTGTACCGGGAGACCGGCAAGGAGAGCATGAAGAAGCTGACGCAGGGCGAGATCACCGACGTCGCCCGCGTCCTGCAAAACATGAAGGACAGCGCCGCCCGGAGTACCGGCGACAAACGGACGGACGAGGGCGGCAACCCCACCACCGAACGGCAGCGCCGGAAGATCTACGCGCTCACCGAGGCCCTGGGGTGGAACAACGACAAGCGCCGGATCGAGGGCTTTGTGAAGCGGATGACCGGCATCGACCGGCTCGAGTGGCTGAACACGGCCCAGTGTGAGAAGGTCATCGAGGGCCTCAAGGCGATCCTTGCCAGAGAGCAGCGGAAGGGGGCCGGGCGGGATGGATAACGAGAACCAGCGGGAGCTCGATGTCCTGGCCGCGCTGGAAGGCATCCACCGGATGCAAGAGAGCATCCGGGACACGGAGCTGGACATGGTGGTGGAGACCGGGATCATCTTCCTCCGCTTGCACTATCAGCGGCTCCCGCCCGGAGTGGCCCGCCGCCTGACGGAGATCTCGCCCCGGGACGTGGCGAAGGTGTCGGAGGTCATCCGGGAGAATGGCGCGACGCCGGAGCAGCGGCGAAGCCTGGGCGACCGACTGGCGAGCGACGCAGCCGTCGCCCAGGTCATCCGGGCGGCGAATGTCTACCGGGAGCGGCTGGGCTACGGCCCGCTCGAGTCGGAGGTGGAGGCGTGAGCGGGCGGAAGGCTGGGGCGATGGGGCTTGTCGAGAGGCTCGCCGCCGCCCTGGCCGTGAACGAGATCGTCCGCTCCCGGCGCTTCCTGGGAGAGCACACCAGCAAGGAAGACCGCGAGGAGCTGCTCAAGCTCACGGCCTCCGAGCTCACCTCGACGGCCCAGGTGCTCGCCTCCGCCGTGCATCTCCGGCAGCAGGTGGAGACGGCGGAGTTCACGCGGGCCCTCATAGAGCAGCAGAAGGCCGCGCAGCAGACCACGCAGATCGGAAGAGCGGTTCAGCAGGAATGCCGAGACCGATCTCGTAT
>OLZO01000577.1_pt1 | contig 17959 bp, 18 predicted proteins | sample 1644431 | NCBI WGS metagenome assembly OLZO01 (sample SAMEA103958145, study PRJEB25191) | human gut metagenome | biome: human-associated habitat [ENVO:00009003]; feature: intestine environment [ENVO:2100002]; material: feces | place: Germany | collected 2013/2015
CGATTAGGAGATGTACCATAATTCCCGGTTGCACTATTGAATAGTATTCCATGATTTGGCTTGCCATCATATACTGCATAATTCAAGTCATTTTCTTCACAAATAGCGCGAAAATGTTCTTCATCAATACCCACAACATATAATTCTGCATAGTTGCCATTTATAAAGTATCCCGCCATATCTGAATTGATATTTTCTTCCTCAAATGTAGCTGTCATATATCGGGAAATACGATAGGATATGTCTGCTGAAATACCCTCATCAGAAATTGCTTTCGCAGCAGTTGCTAAATCTCTATACTGAACAGCAGCTTGAACATCTGTATAACTTGAACCATCTTCTTTCATATCCATAGATGTCTGGAAAAGCATAAAATCCGAAAAACTATACAAGGACAACCCAAGGACCACAGCTAAAAAAATAGAAAGCGTTATAGCACGAAAGCGTTTCGGATTCCGATGAATATTTTTTGAAGCTAACGATCCGTATATTCCAAAAAATATTGACATTAGTTTTCCACGCGTTATCCATTTTTGCTTTACTTGATAAATGTTGGTTTGCTTCAATGTATCGATTACTGTAACTTTTGAAGCGATTTTTCCCGGAGTTTTACAAGCAAAAAACAAAGAACCAATACCTGAAATTGCTCCCAAGAAAAAAGGGAGCCAATGAATATGAGTTTTTAGCTCAATCATTCCAAAAGCAAAAGTGTCTTTAAAGGAAATCCGTATCATTGCCAGAACAACAACCGTTAAACCCAAACCAAATAACAGGCCCAATGGAATACCAATTATGCCAAGTAGAAAGGCTTCTATGGTAACGCTGGCTTTCTTCTGTTTACTTGTTGCACCGATACTCGCAAGCATACCAAGCTGCTTAATACGTTCCTGCAGAGAAATTGTAAGGACATTGCTAATCATGGCAGAGCAAGCAGCCATTAGCAACAAAATAACTATAGCAACAGCCGCAATCATCTTTGCAGCTCCCTTACCCGCAGTCACGCCATGATACATGAGCAAATCAGAATGGAATGTTGACACAAGACCACCAACTGTTTTTGCATTTTCTTCCGCTTCGGAGTATATAGACTTAGAAATATCCTTGCACTTTACAAATGCCGATAAATTAGTTCCATTATCGCTAATTCCGATGTAAGCGTTAAAGTCACTGGCTATTTTAGACCCACGCATTTCAGATACAATGCCAACAATGGTATATGTCCGCTCCGTAGTATCTGGGTGAAAACTTTCCCTGTCTCCCAGAAAATTTACTAATCCATATAATTCTGTGTCGATTTCGTCCCACACTCGCGTACCAAGTAAAAGTTGTATCGTATCCCCAACAGAGAATGTAAGCCCGTTATCGTCAATAAAATCTTGCGTCAAGACAATTTCATTTTCATTTAACGGGTAACGGCCTTCCAGTAAATATTGTTCCAGATAAAAATTTTCGACAAATGCATCGTTGATTTCTGCAATGGCAAGCAAATTTTTATTAGATGGTTCTCCGTAAAAACTACTTCCAGCGAAACGTAGCAACGACACATTCTCTATATTCTTTCCTTGCATAAGAGTTTCCGCTTGCTGCTGCGAGGTGAGTTCAATACGATACGCATAATCTCCACCGTATACGGCTTCTTTCTCTTGCAAAAAGCGAAGCATGGACCAGCCGCCACACAAGACAGCAGTCATCATACCTACCGAAAGAATGATCGTGAAAATCGTAAGAAATGCACGCTTTTTGTTTTGTTGCAGTGTCCTTAATGTAAGGGTAAATATTGATTCCATTAGCGAATCACCTCATCTCTGACAAGCTGACCATCCTGGATTTCCAAAATACGATCTGCTTGTAACGCGATTTCACGGTCATGGGTAATCAGGATAATCGTTTGATTATAGACTTTATTAGATGTTTTCAAAAGCTGCATGATTTCTTGTGTGTTTTGCGTATCCAGGTTTCCCGTAGGTTCATCAGCTAGGAGAATTGCAGGAGCATTCATAAGCGCACGACCAATGGACACACGTTGTTGCTGCCCACCTGAAAGCTGACTTGGCAAATGCTTTCTACGCTTTGTTAAGCCAAGTACCTCTAACAATTCTGCTAAACGCTTCTTGTTTATTTTTCGCCCATCCAGCTTGATGGGCAAGGTAATATTTTCCTCTACATTCAAGACCGGAATCAAGTTATAGAACTGGTAAATCAGTCCTACTTGGCGTCTGCGAAACACGGCAAGTTGATCTTCCGTTTGTTCATACACGCTTTGACCATCTACAAATACTTCGCCTGATGTGGGACGATCAATACCGCCGAGGATATGTAGCAAAGTGGATTTACCAGAGCCAGATGCACCAATAATTGCAACAAATTCTCCTTTTTGTACTGAAAATGAAATATCGGTCAAGGCATTAACTGTGGTTTCACCTGTGTGGTATGTTTTGCAAACATTTTCAACTCTTAATATTTCCATTATTCTTTCCTCCTACTGCAAGTAATTCCCTATAACAATGAAATCATAGCAAATTTAAATGACTCTATCATTACTCTTTCATTACAAAAATGTCACTTTGCAAAAAAAGGATTGCCTTTAAGCAACCCCTTTGTAAAAGAAAATCGTAAATTTTGCCCCGCATGGCATTATGTTTTCAGCGGTAATCATTCCGTTCTGCTGCGTGATAATCGTTTTCGCTAAGGCTAAGCCAATCCCGGCCCCGTTTTTGCCGGAGTTTTTACCTCGATAGAACCGCTCAAATAAGTGTGGAATATCTTCCTTCGCTATACCTGTTCCGCTATCGATAACACACAATTTCACATACATGGCATTTTCTTCAGCGCTGATTTTTACTTGTCCTCCATCGGGGGTACATTCAATACAATTTTTTACTACATTGGACAAGGCTTCTGCAAGCCACTTTATATCACCGTATAGTTGAATTCCCTCTATATCTGAAATATCCATTTTAATATTTTTAATATCCAGCATGATATCAAATGGCGCTGTTGCCTGCTGGACTAATTTTTCCACAGGAAAGGACTTATTTTCGAATTTGATTGTCCCTGCATCAAGACGCGACAGCTTTAGTAAAACGTCAATCAGCCATTCCATGCGTGACAACAACAACGACTGTTCATGCAATAGTGCGGATTGCTGTTCGGCATCAATACCTTCTTGTGAAAGAGCAGCATTCAATATTTCTAGAGAAGTCAGTGGTGTCTTTAATTGGTGAGAAATATCCGCCAAAGAATCCGCTAAATAATTTTTGTCTTTTTGCAACTGTTCTGATTGTGCTAAAAGCCGTAATGTCATTTTTGAGATCTCGTTTTCCAGAACAGCTAACTCTCCCTCACCATAATCGCCAAAACGAATACTTTCTTCACCATGTAATAGTCTATCAATATCCTGACTTAAAGAAGAAATCTTTATATAGCGTTGATATGTGAGTATAAGGGAAATAACGGTGATGGTGCAACCAGTTAAGAATGTAATCCAATAGAACTTCATGCAAAAGAAATAACTTAGAACACTACCAATCACCGTCACACCAATACAGAGCATTATTTGTAATCGAACTTCCTTGTTTCGTAAAAAATCCATGTTATTCACCAGCCTTGTACCCAAGCCCACGAACAGTAAAAAGAATTTCCGGCTCTTGTGGATTCGTTTCAATTTTATCTCGCAATCTTTTAATATAGACAGTCAATGTATTGTCATTAATAAATTCACCTGTAACATCCCAAATCATTTCAAGTAGTTTTTTCCTTGAAAATACAACACCCGGATTCTGCAAAAACACCAACAACAAACGGTATTCTAATGCCGAAAGGAATAGCTCTGTATTTCCTTTTCGGACAACCGCCTTTTGAACATCAACTGTAATATCTTTACAAGATAGAAATTCACTTTTTCCATTTTTTCTACGCAACACAGTGTTGATTCTTGCCAATAATTCTCTTGGGCGGAACGGCTTGCAAATATAATCATCTGCACCCAATTCCAAACCGCTAACAACACTAAATTCATCATCATCTGCGGTCAGAAAGATAATGGGAATGTCTTTTTGGCTCTTAATTGCTGAACAAATGCTAAAACCATTTCCGTCATTCAACGAAATATCTAAAAGGATAATATCGTATTGTTCCTGAGCTATTTGCTGTAAAGCAGTTTGTTGCCCATTTGCACTATCAACCAGATAGCCTTCATTTTTCATAAATATAGTGAGGGAGGACACTATATTGTGGTCATCCTCAACCAGCAGTATTCTTTTCATGCTTATCTCCCTTTCTTCTTTTTGTCCGACCATCAATCGGCTTTTCCGCAGTTTTCGGAATCAGCCAAATCGTCGCCATTTTTACAGCACCGGGGATGCGACCCGCAGTGCAGTAATAGTTTATCCATCGTGCGGTCACGCCCCATTTTTCGGCGGCCTCTTTTAGTGTCATATAATCCATTCTGCACCTCCATAGAGTATATTATAGTTCTTCGACTCGAACAATACAAGTTTTGGAAGAAAAGAATGTGAAATTAAATAGTCAGTAGCATGAAATACATAATCGTCCAAATAATATCACATGAAATGTAAAATCATATCAGGTGATGTTATGAAGATAGAACGAGATGAAAGACGCTTTGATTTTCACGATATAGGGCTCGCCATCAAGCGTGCAAGAGAAGCCAGCGGCATGACACAGGAGCAACTGGCCTATATTGTTGACCGCGCTCCACGTACCATTATGTATAATGAAAATGATGGTCAGCATCCAAGCTTCAACACCTTTTATCAGATGGTCACAATGTTTGATATATCGGTGGATCAATACTTTTACCCGTCCCAGAATAGCGGGAGCGAGTGCAGGAAGCGGATTGATGCCATGTTGAACGCTTTGGACGAAAGAGAATTGAAAATCGTTGAAGCTACAATCCAAGCGATGAAAGCATCGAAAGAAACGGAGGAAACGTAAAAGAAAGCGTAACCTCCGTTTTTTGCGCCATGTTGCGGGTTGCGCGTTTTGGCAAGCAATTCGGGTGTGGCCACACTCCGAAATTTTCACAGGCCGCAGGCCCGTGAAAATGCTTGTTGGGGAGCTCCCCAAACCCGCCGGACTTCTGGACACTTTGTCCAGAAGTCCCTGGTTGTCTGCGGCCCGGAGCTATCGCTCCTGGGCCTTATTTTCACGCCCATCCGTATGGCCGAGCAGATGGTCAATGTTCGCCTTGACCGCCACGGCCTGCCGCATTTCCGCCTGGGCCTTGCGGTATTCCGCATAAAGGGCCTTTCTCTTTTCGGAGAGCTCCCGGCGCTCCTTTTTCAGCGCATCCATTTTCGGGAGCTTCGCCCCGCCTAAAAGATCGCTCATAGTAGCTTTGGCCGCCCGGTAGTCAGCCAGCGCTGCCTCGTGCTGGGCCAGGTACTTTTTAGAATACCGGGCCGCCTTGTAGCCGTCGAACACAGGGCGCGTCTTTGCATACTGTACCACCGCGCCCATGAGCTCAGAAGTTTTAGAGAGGGCCGCCTCTGTGTCCCGCAGCTCCCCGGCCAGCTTGTGGGCGCGATCCACCGCCGCCTCGGTGCTGGCGGCCAGCGCGTCATAATCCATCAGATCGTGTTCCCGGAGATATTGGAGCGCGGCGGCCATCTGTTTGAGGTTGTAAACTTTGGCCCACCGCTCATAGCCGGGCCCCTTGCCCTGGGCCATGCGCTCCCTAATGTCGATAATCAGATTGACCCGCCGGGGCGGAGCCGGGCCGTCTTTTGGGAGCTCCGGGATGGGACGCTCCCCGGCAATTACCGCCCGGATGTCATCCGGATCGAAACCGAGGCCCAGGGTTGATGCCCGCAGGCGGGTGTACTTATCCTGCCCAGGGGCCAGGAACGAGATCGCGCCGCCCCGCCCATGCTTCACTTGAAAGCCGGACTCCTCCATAAGCCGCAGGAACGCCGGATTGCAGATTTCGAGTTTGTGATTGATGATAATACGACTTATTATCTTCTGAAAGATTTCAAATCGGCCAAGGCCAAACAACTCTTCCAACGTTACCAGCAAATGGAAAAAGACTATCGTCAGCAAGAAGAAAAACTCAATAGCATGCGGCTACGTTATGCAACCGGCAATAAACAGGAAAAAACAATATTGACTCCGGCCATTCTTGATTTGGAAAAGAGAATATTGCAAATGTCCGGCGAACTGGATGCTCTTGAAATAAATGTACGAAACGCGGAAAAAACAAAATAATAATAACTCTGAACTATGGATATACTTATTATCACCGTTCTCATTATCGCCGCAGTAATACTGTTTCTGGTAGAACTGTTTGTCATACCCGGTATTAGTCTGGCAGGAATCTCTGCACTGGTTTGCATCATTTATGCCAATTACTATGCATTTGCCAATCTAGGTATGGCAGCGGGATTCATTACCTTGGGAATATCAGGAGTAGCCTGTATCGGGTCGCTCGTCTGGTTCATGCGGTCGAAAATGCTCGACAAACTGGCTCTGAAAAAAGACATTGATTCTAAGGTAGACCGTAGTGCAGAGGATAGCGTAAAGGTAGGCGATACCGGTATCAGTACCACCCGCCTGGCACAAATCGGTTATGCAGAAATCAACGGAAACATCGTGGAGGTGAAGTCGATAGATGGCTTCCTCAACGAAAAGACACCGATTATCGTAAGCCGTATCACCGACGGTACAATTATGGTTGAGAAACACGGAAAATAATATTCACTTAATAAAAACATCAATGGAATCATCTTTCTACTTGCCTATCTTTCTGATAGCCGGAGGTATTATCTTCCTGATAATATTTTTCCATTACGTGCCGTTCTTCCTTTGGTTGTCGGCAAAAGTATCGGGAGTCAACATCTCACTGATACAACTATTTCTAATGCGTATACGTAACGTTCCGCCGTATATCATCGTGCCGGGAATGATTGAAGCCCACAAAGCGGGATTGAAAAACATCACCCGCGATGAGTTGGAAGCCCACTATTTGGCCGGAGGACACGTTGAAAAGGTTGTTCATGCGCTGGTATCCGCATCGAAAGCGAATATCGAGCTACCTTTCCAAATGGCTACCGCTATCGACCTTGCAGGTCGTGACGTATTCGAAGCCGTGCAAATGTCTGTAAACCCGAAAGTTATCGACACACCTCCCGTTACGGCTGTTGCTAAAGACGGTATCCAGTTGATAGCCAAAGCACGTGTTACCGTACGTGCCAATATCCGCCAGTTGGTCGGTGGTGCAGGTGAAGATACGATTCTTGCCCGTGTAGGCGAAGGTATTGTTTCGTCTATCGGTTCTTCCGAAAATCATAAGTCAGTACTCGAAAATCCGGATTCTATCTCCAAACTCGTGCTTCGTAAGGGATTGGATGCAGGAACGGCTTTCGAAATCCTGTCTATCGATATTGCGGATATTGACATAGGTAAGAACATCGGCGCCGCTTTGCAGATTGATCAGGCTAATGCGGACAAGAATATTGCGCAGGCAAAAGCAGAGGAACGCCGTGCAATGGCAGTCGCTTCCGAACAGGAAATGAAAGCCAAAGCGCAGGAAGCTCGTGCGAAAGTAATAGAAGCAGAAGCAGAAGTACCGAAAGCTATGGCAGAAGCCTTCCGTAGCGGTAATCTGGGTATCATGGATTATTACCGGATGAAAAATATCGAAGCAGATACTTCCATGCGTGAAAATATTGCCAAACCGGTAACAGGAAACACCGGTAATCAGCCGTTGAGCAAATAATTTATTATAAACGCCGGAACCCGGTTTCAATTCTGTTCCAAGATGTATGCTCTTTTTTCTGCGGAAAAAGAAAGATACCTCTTCCGAACTTAAATCCGGTTCCGGCGTTTGTATTTATAGATACAGTCTTATTGTAAAACTAAAACCTTTCAATAACATGAAAAAGTACTTTCCATCCTCTGAATTGATTATCAACGAAGACGGCTCGGTATTCCATCTTCACGTAAAACCTGAATGGTTGGCAGACAAAGTTATCCTGGTTGGTGATCCCGGACGTGTGGCACTCGTAGCTTCTCATTTCGAAAACAAAGAATGCGAAGTGGAAAGCCGCGAATTCAAGACAATCACGGGCACATATAAAGGTAAACGAATTACTGTCGTTTCTACCGGAATCGGTTGCGATAATATCGATATCGTAATGAACGAACTGGATGCATTAGCCAATATCGACTTCGAGACACGAGAAGAAAAAGAACAGTTCCGGCAGTTAGAGTTAGTACGTATCGGTACGTGCGGCGGTTTACAGCCAAATACACCGGTGGGAACATTCGTATGTTCGCAGAAGTCTATTGGTTTCGACGGATTATTGAATTTCTATGCCGGACGCAATGCTGTATGCGACTTGGCTTTCGAACGTGCTTTCCTCAACCACATGGGGTGGTCGGGAAATATGTGTGCTCCTGCGCCCTATGTTATTGATGCCAGCGAAGAATTAATTGACCGGGTTGCGAAGGATGATATGGTACGTGGCGTGACAATTGCCGCCGGAGGTTTCTTCGGTCCGCAGGGACGTGAGCTCCGTATTCCGTTAGCAGATCCGAAACAGAATGATAAGATTGAAGCGTTTGAATACAAAGGTTTCAAGATAACCAATTTCGAAATGGAGAGTTCCGCTTTGGCAGGACTTAGCCGGTTAATGGGACACAAGGCCATGACTGTCTGCATGGTAATAGCCAACCGCCTTATCAAAGAGGCGAATACCGGATATAAAAATACGATTGATACGTTGATTCAAACGGTGCTCGACAGAATATAAAAAACAACAAGATAATAACCACTTAATAAGAAATGGCTTGAATTATACATTGTGATATATATTCAAGCCATTCTTCTTCACTTATTGATTCACTTATATAATTTCCGACTGTTTACCGATTCGCTCCTTTCTTTAATCAATAACCAATCGTAAATCTCTCTTGATGATGTTGCGGATGTTCCAGTTCATCAATCATGGCGGCCGCATAATCCTCTACAGAAATATGACTGTTCCCCACAATGTCCACAATCATGTCATCCTTTCCCAGACGATAACGTCCCGTACGTACTCCCGGTCGCATATCCGCTGCCGGAGAGAAAAACACCCAGTCCACTTCTTTCTCTTTCGTCAGGAACTTCAGATAAAACTCTCCCAAAGCTTTTACTCCGGGCAAAAGATTCTCGGGTACTTCACCGGAATCCATTAATCGCAAGCCGGGCGCAATAAACAATGAACCTGCACCGCCTACCATAAGAAAACGGTTGACTCCTGCTTTCTTCACTCCGTCAATAATAGTCAGATAGACTTTAATTGTCTCAACATATATATCGGGATTATTCCATCCCGGATTAAACGCACTGATAACGGCATCCGCCCCTTTACAAACTTCGTATACTTCTTCAAGAGAAGACACATCCGCCTTCGTCACTTTCAGATTCTCATTTTCTATCTTTATCTTTTCAGGGTGCCGAACCACGGCTGTCACTTCAAAGCCACGGTTCAAAGTCTCATTCAAAAGAGCTGAGCCAACAAAACCACTCGCTCCGATGAGTACAACCTTCTTTACTTCCTTCATATTCCAACAAAATTAGAGTGTTATTATTATCTTAATAACACTACAATTTCCGGAATGTTGATTCCCTTTCAGAAAATTAATCAACCAATATAGGATTCTATCGTTTCTCTCAGTTTTTCCATGGAATAAGGTTTCGATATGACAGCGTTGCATCCTGCCTGAATAGCCTGCTACTCTGTATAAAATGCATAAGCCATTACAGCGATAATGGGTACCGCAAAAGACATAGTACAAATCTTTTCCATAGCCTGAATGCCGTCCATTACAGGCATACGAATATCCATTAATATCAAGTCGGTTTTTTCACGGATAAAGAATCTCGTGACTCATATTTGCTAGAAAAACAGACTTTAGCTTATCGGCGTCTTCTGCCACCGTTTCGTCTCAATCAATTCCCTCGAGCGACAAATCCGATCACTGATATCATGAATCAGGGCCAGCACTTTATTCCCTTCAAAAGGAGCGATACTCATGGATATTGTGAATAAACAAATCATATACTTCCTTGGAATAGTTACGTTCACAGTATATGCCAGAAGTTTATCCGGATGTGTTTCATCATTTCCTTTATAAGAGAGAAAATGGTCTTCGAGCCAAATAACTTCCTTATGTTCTCCGATACAACGAACCCGTATCTGTGAAGTCTTTGATTCCGAGATAAGCATTGCTGCAAAAGACTTTTGGCAAGCATCCATATCATCAGGATGAGCAAACCGATAGAAGTCATTAATATCCTTAAAAACCATTCCGGCTTCTTTTAATCCAAGTGTACGAAAATAATCATCCGTAAAACTGCATTTTCCCGTAGGGATATCATATTCCCACAAAATTATTTGATGCGCAGCAAGTAAAGAAAGTATCTTTTGCAAATTTTCTCTTACGATCTCACCATTTTCATTTAGTGAATATAAATTTGTACTGGCTCCATAGTCATGGTTATTTGTTTTGCATATTTTGTTGTGTACACTGCTGAACGCTGACAAATATGAACAAATAAAGTACAACTTGTCCCTAATCTTCTGTTTTTTACATAGAAACCCTTATCTTTGCCCATTCAAAAAGAAAATATAATGAACCAAGATACTATTTGTGCCATCGCTACTGCCCAGGGAGGAGCTATCGGAAGCATCCGTGTTTCCGGTCCGGAAGCCATTTCTATCACTAGCCGTATCTTCAAACCTGCAAAAGCCGGCAAACTATTTAATGATCAAAAGCCATACACGCTGACTTTCGGATGTATCTATGACGGAGAAGAAATCATTGATGAAGTACTCGTTAGTCTTTTCCGTGCTCCTCATTCTTACACGGGAGAAAATAGTACGGAAATTACGTGTCATGGTTCTTCTTATATCCTCCAGCAAGTAATGCAACTACTCATCAAGAACGGCTGCCGTATGGCTCAACCGGGAGAATACACACAACGTGCTTTCCTCAATGGGAAAATGGATTTAAGTCAGGCAGAAGCTGTTGCCGACCTGATTGCTTCTTCATCTGCCGCGACCCACCGTTTGGCAATGAGTCAAATGCGAGGAGGTTTTAGCAAAGAACTGACAGACTTGCGTAACAAGTTGCTGAACTTCACGTCCATGATTGAACTGGAACTGGATTTCAGTGAGGAAGATGTGGAATTTGCCGACCGTTCGGCATTACGGAAGTTGGCCGATGAAATTGAGCAAGTTATTTCCCGACTAGTCCATTCGTTTAGTGTAGGCAATGCTATCAAGAATGGTGTTCCTGTTGCCATTATCGGTGAGACAAATGCTGGAAAATCGACCCTGTTGAATGTACTATTGAATGAGGAGAGGGCAATTGTCAGTGATATTCACGGAACAACGCGCGATGTCATCGAAGATACGATTAATATAGGAGGCGTCACCTTTCGATTCATCGATACTGCCGGAATCCGTGAAACAAATGATACAATTGAAAGTTTGGGCATTGAACGTACTTTCCAGAAACTGGATCAGGCAGAGATTGTTCTTTGGATGATAGATTCTGTGAATGCTGCTTCTCAAATAGAACAATTATCTGAAAAAATTATTCCTCGTTGCGAAGGAAAACATCTGATTGCAGTATTCAACAAAGCTGATTTGATCGAAGAAAAGCAAAAGGAGGATTTACTAACTTTACTAAAAGACTTCTCAAAAGAATATACAGAGTCCATTTTCATATCAGCCAAACAACGGGGGAACACGGAAGAACTTCAAAAAATGCTCATTAATGCAGCTCACTTACCCACAGTAACGCAAAACGACATTATTGTAACAAACGTAAGACATTATGAGGCATTAAGCAAAGCACTTGAAGCAATCCATAGAGTACAAGACGGACTTGATTCTCAAATCTCCGGAGACTTCCTTTCGCAAGATATACGGGAGTGCATTTTCTTCATTTCAGACATAGCCGGTGAGGTCACAAATGACATGGTACTTCAAAATATCTTTCAGCATTTTTGCATCGGCAAGTAAATACCTGATTATCAAATAGTTAAATTGATTATATTCGATTAATATGGCGCTCTTTACGGGCGCCTTTTTTGTTGCTCAAGTATCGTTGATAATCGTTGCTAAGCCTTTTTACGCCATTTTTTGTACCTCCTGTGTACCTCACCACGAAAATCCGAGGATTATCGTTGGCAAGGTCGTGGAGAACTTTTACGCCATTTTACGGGATTTTACGGAGTTATACAAAAATATTGGAGAAATAAGGAGAAATAACATGAGTAGCAACATTGAAATTAGACGAATCTGTGCGTGGTGCAAGCAAGAATTCATTGCGCATAAAACAACTACAACCTGTTGTTCGCACAGATGTGCAAACCTTCTGTATAAACAGAAGAAACGTGAGGCTTCTATTAAGGCTAACAACCAAATTGTCGAAAAAGTCATCAAGGAAAAGCCGATTGAGAAGATCAGAGACAAGCCTATTCTTACTATCACAGAAGCTGCCACATACATTGGAGTAACTCGACCTACTCTTTATGGCTATCTGAAAAGAGGTGAATTAAAAGCCTCCCGACTTGGATATAAATTTCTATTGAAAAAGGAAGATATTGATAACTTATTCAATAAGCCTATAGAATTTAAGATTCCGGTCAGAGATAAACCTTCCATTAATGATTTCTACACCACCGCTGAAGTCAAGGAAAAGTATGGAGTAAAGGATTCCTGGATATTTCACATCGCTAAGGAACATAATATTCCACGAACCTTTCACCGTGGAAAAACCTATTGGAGCAAAAAGCATATTGATGACAACTTTGCAAAAAAAGCTCCCGATCCTGAAATCAAGGAATGGTACAGCACGCAAGACATGCAGGAGAAGTTCGGCATGACGCTGACGGCCATCTATTCTTTTGTATCAAAGAACGCCATTCCCAAGAAGAAGGTCGGCATCATGGTGTACTACTCCAAGAAGCATGTGGACATTTCCAAAGGTCTCATAGCTCCCGAAGAGCCCAAATACTACACCATTGCCGAAGCGATGGAGCGATTCAATCTGACACGAGACCAACTCTACCATTATGTGAAATACCATAATATTCCCCGTATCAAGGTTGGTAAATATACCAAGATCCTGCGGGCAGAGCTGGACAAGTTCTTTGAGCCTCCAAAGATAGAATGAGTCGAAAGTTATTTTCCGGTGATAAATACCACCATTAGAACACCTATTTTATTTGCAACAAAAACAAGTATTAATCAAAAAACAATATAGCTATGACACTTACATGCACCAACGTAACACTGAGACAAAAGCCATTACGTAACGACCGCATATCTCTTTATCTGGATTATTACCCAGCCATCCGCAATCCTTACACGATGAAGATGAGTCGCCGGGAATTCCTCGGTATCTACATCTATGCCAAGCCCAAGAACGAGCAGCAAAGAATGTTCAATCAGGACATGCTTAACAAGGCAGAGGCAATCCGCTGTATCCGTGTTCAAGCGCTTATCAATGAAGAATTCGGGTTCCTGGACAAGAACAAGCAAAAAGTCGATTTCCTTGCCTACTTCCGGACAAAGGCACGGGAGAAGTATGAGAAATGGGATTGTGTTTACAACCACTTTGAGAAATTTGTCGGTGGCAAATGCACATTCGGCGATGTTACTGTAGAACTGTGCGAGAAGTTCAGGGATTACCTGCTCAAATGCAAACAGATTAATCACCCCAATGCTTACATCTCACGCAATTCGGCAGCCGGCTATTATTCGACTTTTCGTGCCTTATTGAAAATAGCCTATAAAGAAAAGATGCTGCGCGAGAATTTGAACGACTTTCTGGAAAAAATAGAATGGAAAGAGGTCAAGAAAGAGTATCTGACACTTGATGAAGTCAAGAAACTGGCAGCTACGCCCTGCAAGATTCCTGTCTTGAAACAGGCCTCCCTGTTTGCCTGCATGACCGGCCTCCGTATCAGTGATATTCTGAAGCTGGACTGGCGTGATTTTGAAGTCGGCCCAGATCAGGGCTACTACATCCGTATCTGCACCGAAAAGACAGAAACAGAAGCCACCCTCCCCATCAGTCAGGAGGCACTGGAGTTGTGTGGCGAATGGGGCACCGGAAAAGTCTTCAAAGGCTTAACCCGCTCCATGACCCATCATCCCTTGAAACAGTGGATTGCCGAAGCCGGAATCAGAAAACACATAACCTTCCACTGCTTTAGGCATTCATACGCCGTCATCCAAATCTCTTTAGGTACAGACATTTACACCGTATCGAAGATGCTAACGCATAAGAATGTCACCACGACACAAATCTATGCCGATTTGGTCAATTCAAAGAAGCGAGAGACGGCGAATAAAATTTCGCTAAAGTAACAAATTCTAAATCACTAATTAGACCGACTGTCTCAATATATAAATTGAGCCCTATTTACAATTTATAGACTCCCTATTTTCTATTAGACATAGAAAAATGGGGAGTTTTTCCTCTTGTAAGAACAATCTTGAGATACCCTCCTTTTTGTCAGAATCAATTCAATCTTTTAGTAAGATTCTCATAGCATCCATAGTATTAAATGGTTCACAAACATGATTCTACGGATGCTATTTCAAATAATCTATATTATTTAGCTATGGATATCAGCCATTTTAACATTTCATTAAGGCGACTTAGTAAATTGGATAAAACAATTTTGTCTGAATTCTGAAGTATCCCAAAAAAGTTAAATAAAGATTCCGTCTTTGAATCAAGTTTCGTACTTTTTCTATGGGCCACAGTACAGGAACGCAATTCTTGTATTTCACGTAGGAGTTTAACAAAATCACTATTCAATACCCCTTCTGAAATTAAAAAACATTCAAATTTTGTAATTCCACCTTGGATATTGGAAGGCTTAAGTTCCTTTATATTCTTTTCTGTTAGTAATTGAATCACATCCGGCTTATTACAATCAATTCCTTTTACCAATTGCTTTTCATTCAAAGAATCAATAACCAGCTTTGTAATTGATTGGATTAATCCATCAAATTCCTTTTGGTCATTATTCTGTCCCATTAGATGCAAGGTCTCAAAATGATATTGGTCATCAACAGCTAACTCTTTGAATAATGGCCAACCATATTTCTTTTCCCATTTGTTGTTTGTCTGTACATAAAGATGCTTAAACACTAAATCAGGAGCAATAGAACAATCTGTTGGAATAGCAGCAAACCATCTATTGTAAGTTGTGATGCTATAGGAACTATTTTTGGGAGGCAAAACATTGAAATGTCTCCAATGAATTTGTTCTTTATGTGGCATTCTACCTAAATCAACAAGCGCAACTACCACATAATCATCTAAACGATCATTATCTATTCGTATGCCCCATGATGGCCCTAAAAGATAACCATCTTGGACGGTATATTTTTCTACCGCCTGATAATACTTTGATAAAACATCTCTTTTAAAAAAAATAGGAGAAAGTGAATAAGGCTCATCATCTTGTCTCGTAAATAGATTTGGCATTCTATATTCATCACAAGACATAGAAATTTCGTTCCCATTCTCATCTGCACCAACTATAAAATCTTCATATCCAGAATCACGGAGCTTCCAAAGATGTTGGATGTCTTTTTCGTCATGTCTATATGCACATTTTCCACGAAATATTGCATAAGATTTATATCTCAAATTACATCCTGGATTTTGGTTTAGGGCATAACTAAATATATAATCTTCATCTGTTATTACGTGTATAGGAATTTGATGACTACTTAACCTATCTAAACTTTTATCACTGTAAACGACTTCATCATTGAAAATCAAAAGATTGAGTTTTTTTACGGCAATATACTCCTTTACATACTTTAACTTAATCTCCAAATTTTTATTTTTAACTTTTGCGACTTCTACATCATCTCCACACTCGTCTACCTGATAATAAGCATATTCGTTCTTACCTTTGGGTTCCTTATGCAACTTAAAATACATGACAAACTCCTCCGTAAGAAACACTTCTTCGTCCCATCTGCCTTCATTCTCCAAATACATAACAATAGGTTCGAAATTATCGGCCCAATAACGAGAATAGCTAATAAACGCACCATCTGCCCGTTCATTTATAATAGGACCTACCTGGCAATAGTTGATATCCCAAGCATCATATGACATACTTTCTTCAAGAGTATTATCACTTACAAGGCATGAGAAGATTTGCTCATCACAAAGCGTAATCCAACCTCCATCATTAAACTTGTGGATCAATCTTTCTACAAGTTGTTCACACAAAGGGAATTGTTCGGGATTTATCATAGTTTATTCTATTTATATTATCAAAATTGCAATATTTTTAGCATTCAGGTACAAAAAATCTTCGGGTATGAAAATACAAAAATATTCTTTATAAAGGAACAGAAAAGAATTAAAACATTGTTTTTATACTTACTATTGCAATTATATGATGTATTCTTAACTTATTAGTAATTGAATATTGCTACGATTTAATCAATTCCAAGAAATGAAAGAATACTAATAAATTAACATTGGGGTTTGTAACATAGGTTCTACCATTGTCAGACTTTTCTTGTGGCACAGGTAGCATAGAAATAAGTACCATATCGAGGACAAATGCTGCCACTTTCTTGGATTTATAACATGGTATCTATGAAATGACATATATTTGCGCACAAACAATTAGCAAATATCACTATGAATCAGAAAAGTATAGAACATATAGCACTCTATTCCCTTGTATTGGTAGGTACTCTTGTTATTGGTGTTTTAGCTCGTCAGTTTGTTTTATCCAAAGGTGTTGACGATTTCAATAGTAGTGTTGTATTTTTTGCAACAGTAATTGTCTTGATGGCGATCTATGCCAGTTTACAGACAACTTTCAATCAGTTTATGCTGCCATGCATAGAAGCTTTTCTGTTTCGTTTCCCTGCTTTTCAAAAGAAGAAAAATCACAATGACATCGTTTCTGTTCCGGAAGTCTCTACAATCAAAGATTCGAACCAGGCTACGCCTGATATCATTGAGTCAGCTCCTACCGCTGAAGAAACAATCTCAAAACCTTCAGAATATGAAGTCATGCGAACCAACGCTATCGCAAAACAGGATCATGCTATTCAAACCAAATTGGAAAAGGTCATTAGCTATACGAAGCAAACAATGGTTGCCTATATGAGTGAAGAAGATCTCAACCGTCTATGCGCATATGTCGTAGAGTATAGTTCAGGCGATACTTTACAAAAGATATCGCCCGTAAAGGTTGACTCACAACTCAAAAGCATTGACATTATGCATTTTGGTTGGAATATAGGCAAGGCTTTCGGCAGGAAGCGTATTCATACCGCTACCTTCATCAAGAATGTTTTTGCCCACGCTTTGCGCGACTTGGAAATTTCAACTATTGAGCGCAAAATGTCGCATACAGAATCCGCGTGCAAAATTAAACTGGATAAAAGAGTTGCATTATAGCAATACTATCAGACATTATCCATTGCATCCCAGTAGTCTATATCCGTTTTCATGACTTTAAGGAGTTCCTCTGTTTGCAATCCCCTGAATTGTTTCCATTAGTTTATCCAAACTTTATAATCAAGAGTTGGGATAACTGTCTTGATATTAACAAGTGCTATCAGCTGTCCAATTGGAGTCAATTGAATTTGGGATAAACAATTCTTCTCACAAGATTTTATCAAATTATAAAATGTAGGTGCATTTACTTTAAATTCATTATCCATAACATCGTAAGCTACGTCTTTTAGAAATGGATATGTCTTCAATGTCCCTTTGTAGAATTGGTTTGTAATTGCGTAATCTTTACTTAACACCCCCAAATATTCGAGATACTTTATATTTATATCTGATAATTCAAAAATATTATTTGACACTTTTTTGATTAATTCGGTCATAAAAATTGACGTTTTTTTAACAACTTGATATAATAAAAAGGATA